>Ga0075481_10000150_pt1 | contig 22649 bp, 20 predicted proteins | sample DEB08_DNA_11_FD_76337 | JGI IMG/M metagenome (GOLD analysis project Ga0075481, IMG submission 76337) | Aqueous microbial communities from the Delaware River and Bay under freshwater to marine salinity gradient to study organic matter... | ecosystem: Environmental > Aquatic > Marine > Coastal ... | reverse complement strand
AGAGTGCGGCGGCCCCGCCGCCACGCCTGCCAGGCCATGGGACGCCCGCCGGCGGGCTGCACCTCGAGCGGGCGAAGCCAGCCTTCGCCGCATCGCAGCAGGCCGGACTCGACCAAGGTGCCCGGAACCGGCGGAGCACCGTCGAATCCGGCGTCGGCATCCCCGATCGCCTCGACCCGGAGCAGCCGCAGCGTGTCGCCGTCGATCGAGATCGTGCACCCGGGGTGGGGGCTCAGGCCGTGGATCCAACCTCGCAGGAACTCCGCGGATCGGTCGAAGTCGACGACCGCATCCTCCCTCCGGATCTTGGCCGCGTGGGTGGCGAGGCCTTCGTCCTGCGCCTCCGGCGACAACGTCCCGCTCCGATGCCGACGAAGGGTCTCGGACACGGCTTCGGGCCCCAGCGCCGCGAGTCGATCATGCAGTTCCCCGGCGGTCTCGGCAGAGCCGATGGCGACCTCGCGGCGGGCGAGGACGTCCCCCGCATCCATGCGTTCGGCAAGAGTGATCACGCACAGGCCCGTGGTCGAATCGCCGGACATCAACGCACGTTGGATCGGTGCCGCCCCTCGGTGCGCCGGGAGCAGCGAGGCGTGCAGATTGACCGCGAAGGCGAGGTCGCACAGAGGTCGACCGAGCTTCTGTCCGAACGCGATCACCACCAACGCCTCGGGCGCAGCCGCCTCGATCGTCGCGAGATCCGACACCTCGTTGCAGTTCTCGGTGCGAAGCACGGGAACGCCGAGTCGCTCGGCGAGGGCGGCGATCGGCGCGGGCGCCAGACGGCGTCGGCGTCCGGCCGGACGATCCGGCGGCGTCACCGCCAGCACGACTTCGAAGAAGGGATCGGCGACGAGCGCCTCGAGCGTCGGGCCCCCGAAGGCGCCCGACCCGAGAAAGACGATCCGCATCGGTCGCGCCTCGCCGGTCACGCGGTCACGCCTCCGAAGCGGCCTGCTCGAGTTCTCGAATGGCCCGACGGTTCGCGAGGCGGTCGAGCATCCGCATCCGGTCGATGATCAGCACGCCGTCGAGATGGTCCATCTCGTGTTGCCACACCCGCGCGGGGAAGGCATCCGAACGAAGGGTGAACTCCTTGCCCTCCACGTCGAAGGCGGTGATGGCGACGCCCTTGGGGCGCATGACCTGCCCCTCGATCTCGGGGAGGCTCAGGCAACCCTCGGTGGCCATGGCGCTCTCGGCGGAGAACTCGTGGAGCCGGGGATTCACGAAGACCGTCGGCGGATCCTCGGGATCCTCGGCCGCGGCGAGGAAGACCCGGACACTCTCACCGGCCTGCGGTGCGGCGATGCCGGCACCCCGGTGGGCCTTCATCAGCAGGGCGAGGTCGTCGACGAGTTCTCGCAGCGCGTCGTCGAAGGCCTCGATCGGATCGGCCCTGCGACGGAGCACCTCCTCGGGGTGGATCACGAGACGTCGACGCGGGGCGGGCGGATCGCTCATCTCCGCATGCTACGCCGGAGGCCGAGTGGCGACCCGAGGGGGTTCGATGCCGCGGTTGGTCGTGATAGCATCTCGACCCCGGCGGCCTGCGAACCGACGGTGTCGCCAGTTGCATCGACACCGGCCCGTTGGCGGAGCACGGCCGGGAGTCGTTCCTCCTCGCGTGCCGGGACCACCGGTCGCCCCCGCGATCCGCTTCGACCTCGAAGGAGCCCCCCGTGGCATTGTTCGGATTCAAGAAGAACCAGCCCTCCGAAGGCGACGACAAGGCCCCCGAGGGTGGGTTCACCGCGGATCCCGCCAAGGCCCGGAAGTGGTTCGAGCACGGTCGCAAGATGGCCTCGAGTTCGAACTTCGAGTACGCCCTCACCTGCTTCGCCAGCGCCGTCAAGTTCGATCCGTCCGACATGACCGTCCACGAGGCGATGCTCGAGGCCGCTCGGAAGTTCCTCGCCTCCGGAGGCAAGGCCGCGTCGAGCAAGGACGTGAAGCAGATCGACGGGCCGGGTCCCATCGACCGTTTCGCGGCCGCCGAGTTCGTCTGGATGCGGGACCTGAACAACCTCTCCGCCGCGATGAAGCTGCTCGAAGCGACCGCCAAGGCCGGGCAGGACGCGTTCGGCGCGTGGCTCTCCCCGATGGTGATGAACATGCTGCGGGCCCAGAAGAAGCCCACCAAGAGCATGTTCGTGCAGGCCAAGGACCGCTTCTCCAGCATCGGTGCCTGGAACGAGGCGTTTCTCGCTGGGGAGGAGGCCGTTCGCCTCGATCCCTCCGACACCGAACTGATCGCCGAACTCAAGCAGTTGACCGCGCAGCGGGCGATCACCCAGGGCGGCTACGCCGAAGCGGCCGAAGCCGGCGAGGGCGGCGGGTTCCGGACGTTCGTCAAGGACATGGACAAGCAGCGGGAGCTCGAGGCGGCCGAGTCGATCTCCGGGACCGCCGACAGCCAGCAGATCGCCGTCGAGAAGGCCCGCAAGGATCTCGCGGCCAATCCCGCATCCCCCGAGGCGGTCTCCAAGCTGGGGCAGCTGCTTCGTCGCACCGGGCAGTCCGAGGACGAGGAGGCCGCTCGCACCGTCTATCTCGAGGCCTACGGACGACTCAACGAGTATCGGTTCAAGGCCGCGGCCGCGGACATCGACCTGGCCCGCCTGCGCCGCGAGGTCCGGGCCGCCGAGGAGCGGGTGTCCGGAGGCGGCGGCGACGAGGCGAAGTCCGCGCTCGCCGACGCCGAGCAGCGTCTCCTGGAACGGGAGCAGACCGAGTTCACCGAGCGTGTCGAGAAGTATCCGACGGATCGGCGCCTGAAGCTCGATCTGGGACGGGTGCTGGTCAAGCTCGAACGCTTCGAGGACGCGATGGCCTGCTTCCAGGAGTGCAAGGACGAGCCGAAGTTTCGCGTCGAGAGCGCCCACATGCTCGGCCTGTGCTTCGCGCGGAGCGGTTGGCATCCGGAGGCGGTCAGCGAGTTTCGGGAGGCGATCGAGAACATCGACGCCACCGAGCGAGACCGCGAACTCTCGATCCGCTACGACCTGATGCTCTCCCTGATCGCCCTGGCGAAGGAGCAGCGAAGTCTCGAGAACGCCCGCGAAGCCGCGGAGATCTGCTCGCAGATCATTCGCAAGAACATCTCCTTCCGCGACATCCGCGAGCGACGCAAGGAGATCGACACGATCACCAAGGACCTCGCGCCGCCGGCGTGAGCCCCGGAGCGCCGATGGGCGAGCCCCGCGCGAAACCGACGGTCTTCGGGGTGATTCCCACCCGGCTGGGTTCGGCGCGGTTCCCTCGCAAGGCGCTCGCCGACGAGACGGGACTTCCGATGGTCGTGCACGTCCTGCGACAGGCGAGCCGCTGTCGCCGTCTCGACCGGGTGCTGGTTGCCGCTCCGGAGGAGGACCTCGACCTGCTCGAGGCGGTCCGGCGGCACGGCGGCGAGATCGTCGCCACCCGAAGCGACCATCCCAACGGCACCAGTCGCATCGCCGAGGCGATGGCGACGCTCGATCCCGAGGGCGATCCCGACTCGATCGTGGTCAACGTCCAGGGCGACGAGCCGCTGATCGATCCGGCCCACATCGACCTCGCGGTGGAACGCCTCGAAGGAGACCCCAACGCGGGCATGTCGACCCTCGTCTGCCCGTTCTCGCCGGAGGAGGACGCCGCCGATCCCAACGTGGTCAAGGCGGTCGTCGCCGCCTCGGGACGGGCCCTCTACTTCAGCCGAGCCGCGGTTCCCGGAATGCGATCCGGCGAACCCGCCCCGCCCCGCCTTCGGCACCTCGGCCTCTACGCGTACCGCCGCGCGACCCTCGATCGCCTCGCGTCGCTGCCGGAGAGCCCCCTCGAACGAATCGAGCGCCTCGAGCAGCTCCGAGCCCTCGAGCACGGGATCCCGATCGTCGTCGGCGAGGTCGATCGCGCCGAAGGCGGCATCGACACGCCCGAGCAGTACGCCGCGTTCGTCGCGCGGTGGCGTTCGATCGGGACCGGCTGAGATCGCCGCGACGCCTCGCCGCGGGCGCGGTATCTTCAGACATGCCCCTCCAATCTCGGGACGACCCCGACCCAACCGCCGACGAGGCGTTTCTCGCCCGATTCGCCCGCAGCGAGGAGAGCTCCGAGCTCACCGAGTGGTACAGCCCCATTCCCGAGGGCTACGAGAAGGGACGAACGAAGTACGTGGTGGTCGTCGGGACCGTCATGAGCGGTCTCGGCAAGGGGATCTTCAGTTCGTCGCTGGCGAAGCTCATCCAGGACAAGGGCCTTTCGATCGCCCCGGTCAAGATGGAGGGCTATCTCAACATCGACTCGGGCACGCTGAATCCCTATCGCCACGGCGAGGTGTTCGTGCTCGACGACGGGCTCGAGACGGACATGGATCTCGGGACCTACGAGCGGATCCTCGACCAGAACCTGACCCGCCGGAACTACATGACCGCGGGGCAGGTCTACACGGAGGTGCTCGAACGCGAACGACGCGGCGGCTATCTCGGACGGGACGTGCAGATGATTCCGCACGTCACCGGCGCGGTGAAGATGAAGTTGCGAGAGCTCGCGGTCGCGGGAACCGGCGACGGACGGCCCGCCGACGTGGTCTTCGTCGAGGTCGGCGGCACCGCGGGCGACTACGAGAACGGCTTCTACATCGAGGCGCTGCGCGAACTCGCCTTCGAGGAGGGGCCGGGCTCCACCTGCTTCGTCGCGCTGACCTACATCCTCGAGCCGAGCATCCTCGGAGAGCAGAAGTCCAAGGCGGCGCAACTCGGCATCAAGCGGCTCATGGAGGCGGGCGTGCAGCCCCACATCGTCGCGTGCCGGGCGAAGAATCCGGTCTCCCGCACCGTCGGCGAGAAGATCTCGATGTTCTCCAACGTGCCGATGAAGCGGATCTTCTCGATGCACGACCGGGAGTCGATCTACACGATCCCCGACGCCATGCGCGAGGGCGCCCTCGATCGCGAGATCCTCTCGATTCTCGAACTGCACGACCGCGTGGACCAGTCCCACGAGGATCGGGCCCGGGTTCGGTGGAAGGAGTTCAGCGGACGTCTCGCGTCGAACCGCCCCCGCTCGGCGACCCTCGGCATCACCGGCAAGTACGCGGCGCTTCGGGACGCCTACGCCTCGATCGACAAGGCGGTCGAGCATTGCGGAATCCATCTCGGCGCCGAGATCGACATTCGCTGGCTCGACACCACCGACATCGCGACCTCACGAGACGCCGAAGCCGCGCTCGAGGGCGTCGATGCGGTGCTCGTGCCCGGTGGATTCGGCACGCGAGGGGTCGAAGGCAAGATCCGTTGCGTCGAACACGCCCGGATCCGGGGCCTCCCCTATCTGGGCATCTGCCTCGGATTCCAGGTCGCGGTCATCGAGTACGCCAGAAACGTGCTCGGCCTCGCCGATGCGCACAGCACCGAGTTCGATCCGGACACGCCGCATCCGGTGATCTCGGAACTGCCCGAGCAGAAGCGGCTCGAAGGCATCATGGGCGGAACGATGCGCCTCGGAGGTCACGACGTCGATCTCTCCGCAGGGAGCTTCGCGAGCCAACTCTACGGCGGCGCGACCCGGATCCGCGAACGATTCCGCCATCGCTACGAGGTGGATCCGTCGTTCATCGAGACCCTCGAGTCGAGCGGTCTGACCTTCTCCGGGCGACACCCGAACCAGCCGATCATGCAGGTGCTCGAACTGCCCGCATCGATCCACCCCTGCTTCCTCGGTGCCCAGTTCCACCCCGAACTCACCAGCCGTCCGCTGGCTCCGCAGCCGCTGTTCATGGGGCTGCTTGCCGCAGCGCTCGCGGAACGGCATCCGGGCGAGGACCTCGGCCCGGAGGCGGCCCGGTGGCTCCGAACCCCCACCCCGGCGACCAACGGACAGTGATCCCCTCGCGGCCGTGACGACCGGGAGGTCGGCGACCGAGTTCCGCGTGACGGTTCGCGCCCGACCTCTTGGCGGCGTGTCACGGAGGGCGTACGCTCCGCCGCCCCACGAGCCGGATCGCTCGGGGCCGCTTGCCGAAGGTGGACCGTCGCGGTGCTGAAGAACATCTATTGCCTCGAAGGAGACTGGTGGAACGACCCCAAGCGTCCGTCCACGGTCCGACCGATCTTCGACCTGCTCGCTCAGGCGTATCCCAATCTTCGCTACGTCCATCGATCGATCGGCACCCGCGAGGAGTTCGATCACGCATTGGACTGCTGGACGCAGAAGAAGTACGCCGACTTCCCGATCCTCTACTTCGCCTTCCATGGCAACCCCAACATCCTCTATGTCGGCGACCGTCGTCATCGCAAGGGGAAGGTCGCGCTGGAGGAGATCTCCGAAGCCCTCGCGGGGCACTGCCACAATCGAGTCATCCACTTCGGGAGTTGCAAGACCCTGCAGAGCTCGCCCGACGCGCTTCGGAGCTTCATGAAGCGGACCCGGGCCCTCGCGGTGTCGGGATATCGACTCGACATCAACTGGTTGCTGTCGGCGAGCTTCGAGGTCTACCTGCTCGGGGTGATCCAGGAATCGCCGCTGAACCTCCGCGGGGCCACCCAGATGCTCGAACGGATCCGGGAGGTCTCCCGCCCGCTCGCCCACCAGTTGGGATTTCGGATGCTGCTCCGTGAAGGCCGCCCCCGGGCGTCGTGACCGTGAGACCTTGTCGGAGCATGGCGCGACGAGTACCGTACGCGGTCCACGTGCTGCCGATATAGCTCAGTTGGTTAGAGCGGAGGATTCATAAACCTCAGGTCGGTGGTTCGAGTCCACCTATCGGCACGTCCCCGCCCCGTCGATCCGAGCTGCTGCGGCGGTTCCTCGACGGATCGCGACCGGTTCCATCGCGGCCCTCACGGATCGCCCGCTGGACCGAAGCCCCCGTAGCTCAGTTGGATAGAGCGCCGCTTTCCTAAAGCAGAGGTCGCAGGTTCGAGCCCTGCCGGGGGTGCTTCATTGCTTCATCTCGTTGGGCGTGCGTCGATCGCGGAGCGTTCAGTCGTCGCCGCCCGGCTGGCGGCCCTTGGCTCGATCGATCTTCGCCTGCAGCATGAACAGCACCCCGAAGCCTCCGCAGATCAGGAGCCAGACGGCGTTGGCGAACAGGACTGGCATCATGGCGGGCGGTGCTCCGAGCGGTGGACGACTCGCGTTCGCCCGGGATCGGGCGGAAGGACCCAAGGGTAGCCCCTCACCACGCTCATCGGCAAGATGAGCGTTCGAACCATGGACGCGATCTCCCCGAACGATCCCCTGCTGCATCTGGTCCTCGACCGGCCGGAGATTCCCAACAACACCGGCAACATCGGACGGACCGCCCTCGCCTTGGGGGCTCGCCTGCACCTGATCCACCCGCTGGGCTTCGATCTCTCCGAGAAGGCATGCCGTCGTGCGGGACTCGACTACTGGCCGCATCTGGACTGGTGCGAGCATGCGGACTTCGACGCCTACGCCGCCACCTCTCCTGGACGGGTCTGGCTGTTCACCACCGCCGCCTCGCGACCCCACTGGGATGCCCCGATCCAGCCGGGAGACCACCTGATGTTCGGACGGGAGAGCGCCGGCGCGGGCCCGGAGGTCCATCGTTGGATCGAGAGGACCTACGGCCCAGACCATCGCCTCCGCCTGCCGATGATTCGTCGCCCGGAGGCCCGCAGCCTCAACCTCGCCACCGCCGTCGCGGTCGCCGCCTACGACGTTCTCCGGCGGTTTCGAGAGGTTCCGGAGCTTTCCGGGGACCCCCGAATGCCCTCCTGAGGACCACGAGTTCCCAAACGCGGAAGAACGCCCCGGGCGTCCCTTCCGTATCCTGCTCGCGGGAAGGCGGCCGATCCTGTGCCGACGGGTGCCCCGTCCCCGAGCCGGCGTCGTTCCGGCCACGTCCGACCCGACGGTGCCGTTCCCCGATCGGCAACGCCGGCCCTCAAGGAGTCCGCATGTCCCGTTCCAATCCTCGACCGACACGACGCTTGGCCCGCCTTGGCGTTCCCGGATTCACGATCACCGAACTGCTGATCGTCATCGGGATCATCGTCCTGCTCATCGGCATCCTGTTGCCGGCCCTCGGCAAGGTCAACGAGCGAGCGAAGGTCGCCGAGACCAACGCGACCATGGAGGAGTTCGCCAAGGCCTGTGAGGCGTTCCGTCAGGAGTTCGGGTTCTACCCCGGCATCGTGCCGGAGGAGATCCTCGCCTCGGATCCGCAGATCAGCGGCACCGAGAACGCGATCTTCCACCTGATGGGCGGCGCCATCGATCAGAACGATCCCGAGTACAACCAGGCGCCCTACTCGACCTGGCCGCAGATCACCTTCGGCAGCGGACCGAACACCTTCGCGATCCGCTACAACCCTTCGGAGATCGGCAAGGGGCCGCGGATCGCCGGCCAGTCCTACGCGCCGTTCTTCAGTCCGAAGGCGACGGAACTCGCTCCGACGACCGGCCAGGTCCTCGCCGACGGCACCGCCGACGACAAGGCCATTCCGGATCTGCTCGACGCCTGGGGGCAACCGGTCATCTACCTGCGGTCCGCGCGGGGCGTCGGCGACCTCGTGGGCGAGTACTCCAGCGGCGTCCGCAACCAGTTCGTGATCGAGTCGATCTACCCGTATCTGCTCAGCGACTTTCTCGGCGAGCTCGGCCAGACGCAGGCCGACAGCGTGATTCGACTGAACTCCGGCGCGAACCGCGCGAAGACTCTCGCCCAGTTGATCCGCCATCCCGGATTCGGCAACGAGAACCAGCCCAACAGCGGTGGCGCCATCGGCACCGCGAAGGGCAAGATCGTCCTGATGTCCTCGGGCGCCGACGGGGTCTACTTCAGCCAGTACGACGGTCCCGGCACTCAGGTCGCGCCGCAGACCAACATCCGGAGCGGCAGCTACGTCAAGCCGGGCATCGTCGGGGACTACGACGACGTCGTGGTGTTCACCGGCGGCTGATCCAGACTCGTCCGCGCCGGAACCGGCGACATCCCACCGTCAAACGAAGACGCCCCGCCGATCGGCGGGGCGTCGTTCGTTCGTCGGAGCTCGGTCTCGATCCGACGTCGCGGAGCGGACCGCGTCGGTCAATCCTCGTTCGGCGGGGTGTCGAGATCGAGGGGCGGCCGGTTCTCGCCCCGACGGGGCCGATCGGTGGAAGGAGCACCCGGACGATCGCCTCGCCCGCGATCACCTTCGCCACGCAGGCTCCCTCGCATCGCCTCGAGCAGCAGTTCGGCCTCGAACACCTCCTCGATCGAACCGCCGAACGCAGGCCCGCCCATCGCGCCACGACCGCGTGGACCGTCGGCACCGTCCATGGCAGGTCCCTCCGGACGGCCGCCGCGACGACGAGGCTCCGCGGGCATGCCACCCTCGGCGCCCATCTCGCCCCGACGTTGCATTCGCGTCCGCTCCATCGCGGCTCGGATCTGGCGCTGGAGAGACTCGCGGAACCGCTCGCGTTGCTCGGGTCCAAGTCGGTCCTGCACGTTTCGAAGGATCTCGCCCGGCTTCATGAAGCTCGTGCGCAGAGCGAGGATCTCCGCATCGACCTCGCGAAGGTCGCCGCCGTCGGCGACGAGTTCCCGCCGCACGCGAACGAGCTTGCGCATCTCCTCGCCATGCTCCTTCGCGAACGTCTGGGCCTTCAGGCGCACTTCGCCGAGATAGGTCCGCACCGCGGCCGCCTGCTCGGGCGTCGGTTCGGCGTCGCGCACGGCCGTCGCAAGCATGGCGAAGCGACGCATCGCGCCGGCCCCGCGGCGCCCCTGCTGCCCTTCGCGATCGCCGTCTCTCATCCGAGCGTCCCCGGGCCCGAACTGGCGGCGCCCCTGCGAAGCGTCCTTGTCGACGTCGGGGCCGGACAGCAAACCGCGATCGGCCGGCGGCGGAGGCGGGGGCGCCGAGGCGTCGGCGAGCGAGACCGAGGCGAACGGCGCCGCCAGCGCGAAGGCGGCAACGACTCGAAGCGTGGTGTTCATGACGGGACTCCTGATGACTGGAATGTGGTTGGTCGGATCGTCCCGAACGCACGTGGTCGGGACGAGGCGTGTCGGTCGAGATCTCGGCGGCGTTCGTTGCCGCTTCCGCTCAACGGGGGATCTGCCGGCCGATTGCCGAGGATCCCGAATCCGGCGTCGGATCCGGCGAACCCGTCCCGTATCATCGGCCGATTCGAGTCCGACTCCACCCCTCGCCCGCCGAGGATCCATGCCGAAGGAGCCCTCCCGGATGCCCCTGACCCGCGATGCGATCGAAGCCGCCCTCCGCACCGTCGAGGACCCCGACCTGCACAAGGATCTCGTCACTCTGGGCATGGTCAAGAAGATCGAGCCCGATGGAGATCGAGTCGATCTGGTCGTCGAGCTGACCACGCCGGCGTGTCCCATGAAGGACCGGATCCGCGGCGACATCGAGGCGGCGGTCAAGGCGAAGGCCGCGGAGCTCGGAGCGGTCGAACCGGAGGTCGCCGTCGAATTCACCGCCGACGTCCGACGGCCCAACGAGAAGATCCGCGACCAGGGAAGTCCTCTTCCCAACGTTCGCCAGATCATCGCGGTCGGCGCCGGCAAGGGCGGCGTCGGCAAGAGCACCGTCTCGACGCTGCTCGCCGTCGGTCTCGCGCGGCTCGGCGCGAAGGTCGGACTGCTCGATGCGGACATCTACGGCCCCAGCGTGCCCACCATGCTCGGCCTGACCGACCTGGCCACCGCCGCCGAGGGCAACATGCTCGTGCCGTTCGAGGTCCACGGCGTGAAGACCATGACCATCGGCAAGCTGGTCGACCCCGACAAGCCGCTGATCTGGCGAGGCCCGATGGCCCACGGCGCGTTCAAGCAGCTGGCGACCCAGACCGACTGGGGGGAACTCGACTATCTCGTCATCGACCTGCCGCCCGGCACCGGCGACGTCGCCTTGACCATGGCCCAGCTGCTGCCGCTGACCGGTGCCGTCGTCGTGTGCACCCCGCAGCGGGTGGCCCAGGACGATGCCCGTCGCGCGGTGCGGATGTTCAGCCAGCTCGGCATCGAACTGCTCGGCGTCGTCGAGAACATGAGCTTCTTCGTGGGCGACGATGGCAAGGAGTACGACCTGTTCGGCCGCGGCGGCGCGGAGGTCATGGCCCAGACGATGGGCGTGCCCTTCCTCGGCTCCATCCCCATCACCTCGAGCCTTCGAGAGCACTGCGACGCCGGCACCCCGCTGGCCAACTGGGAGGGCGAGAACTCGATGGGAGAGCAGATCGACGATCTCTGCCGCAGCGTTGCGAGTCGCATCTCGATCGCGAGCATGCAGGGCCGCTACGTGCAACCGACCCTCAGCGTCAGCTGACCCCGCGGGGCCGGACGAGCCAGGCGAGGGCGTCGCGCCACTCGAGGTAGCGGTAGGGAATCTCGAACCGGTCGTGCAGGGACCGCAATTCGGAGAGGCTCCGCTCGTGGAGATCCTGCTGCCAGCCGGTCGCGGCGCGATCGCAGAAGAAGGTCCGACAGGGCATCGGGCGGGCGGTGCGGATGCCGCACAGACGCCGCCCGTCGCCGACGAGAAATGGGCAGTCGCCCCGCTCCCGTGCGTCGACGATCGCCGCCGCATCGATCGCCGCCGCATCGACCACCGAATTCTCGAGCTCATGAAGCGTCCAGGCGGTCTCGAGCCCGGTGACCATCAGGCGATGATCGAACGCCTCGAAGCGGCAGCAGTTGCCGCTGGCCAGACACAGCGGCCGTCGCCTCGAGACCTCGCGATCGATCGACTGGTGGATCGAGCGGATCGCGGCGTCGACCTCGGGCCGAGCCGCGGCGATCCGCCATGCCGCTGCGAGTTCCGCCACGACTCGGGGATCCTCCTCGCCGCTCACCATGCCGGATCGCCCTGTGCGGCCTGCTCGTCGCGGACGATCCGGATCTGCTGCGGCGAGTGCACGGTGCCCTGACCCATGCCCGGACACGGCGTGCGTCGTCGCGTCGCCTCCCACGCACGCCGACTCGCGAGGTTCTCCGGCCACCACGGCCATGTCCGGCACTGCCTCGGGCGGGCCTTGTAGATCGAGCAGACCGCCTTGCCCGGCTGGGACTCGCGATCGAGGAAGACGCAGTCGTGGCCGAAGTCGGTCTCGCGCTCGACGAGCGAGCGGCCGCGACCGAGACGCCGCACGTAGCGATCGCGAAACGTCTCGAGGTCCAGCGAGAGCGCCGCGGCCATCGCGAGCTCCTCCTCGTCGGTGAACCACACCGCACCCGGCGGACCGGTGCAGCAGTTGCCGCACTGGGTGCAGGAGAACGCCAGGCCCTCCTCGAACCACTCCCTCTTCGAATCGTCTCGGCGGGCGGCCATGGGTGCTCTCGTTCGTCGTCTCTCGACCGGGCCGCTCAGGACCGCCGCGGCGGCTCGAGACCCGACTCCGGCTCGCCTTCCCAGCGGTCGATCGAGACCAGATGCACCATGCTGTCGCGGCCCCGCATGGGAAGTTCGGCGAGCGCGTCGGGACGCTCGTCGAACGCGACCCGTTCCATCGAATAGATGCCGTCGAACAGCCACTCGCCATGCTGGTCGAGGGTCTCGTCGATCAACTGCTCCATCTCCATCAGACTTGCCGCGGTCGCCCAGAGATCGACGTACGCCCCACCTCCGGCCTCCGGATCGACCGGCGCGACCATCACGATGGCATGCCAGAGCGTGGCTCCCAGATCGACACCCTGCTCGTCGACGTTCCGGGACGGATCGATGTCGAGTTCGAGCAACCAGCGCTCCCGCAACTGCAGCACCAGCTCGTCGATGTTGGGATCCTGTTCATCGTCGACCCTCAGCACGGGTCGCACGCGGACCGATCCGTACAGCGAGCCGTCGGGATCCTCGGGCCAGGTCTCGTCGACCTCGGCCAGGCCATGGCGTTCCAGCATCGCCTCGACGGTCGACTTCAGCTCGACCGGAACCTCGACGACGAGCGTCTTCCAGGCGTCGAGAAAGACCTCCACGAACGGCTCGTCGGCGTTGGCGCCGAGGCCGATCGATGGATCCTCGAGCACGATCTCCTCGAACTCCGCGTAGTCGGCGAGGAGGTCGTCGCGATCGATCGGTTCGATGCCGAGGTGGACGTCGATGGTGCGATAGGCATCGAGCGACTCGACCTCGAGGATGCCGCGGACCTCGCCCGGGAGCAGGTCCAGCGCGTCGCGGACCAGAGCCCGCAGGCGGGGATGCGAGACCGTCGCCTCGAAGACGTAGGTGTCGGGATCCTCCTCCTCGCCCTCGCGGAAGCCGACGAGGTATCCCTCGCGCGGAGTCGGGAGGCCCTCGGCCTCGATGCCGAGCGGCAACTCGAAGCCGCCGACCGTCTGGCGCTGGAGTCCTGGATCGACGCGGAAGTGACGCACGGGGCGATGGTAGCGACCGGCGGGCCCGAAACCCTCCGCCGAGTCGGCATCCCGGCCTCGCGGGAGGTCCCCATGTGTTTGGGTATAGTCCGCCGGACCGACACGACCGCCCTGGAGCCGAGCGCATGCGAGTCACGGGTCCCACCCGAAGCCGGTCGGATTTCCGGCCGGCGACAGCTCCGAGTCCTCCGACCTCGCCCCACGTCGCCTCGCGCGCCGCGATCCTTCCCGCCTGATCCGTCGACCGCCCCGCCGCGGCTGCCGCCCGCAGCGCGAGTCGCCCCTCGACCCCACCGAAACGAGCTCGACCACCCACTCCGAGGAACCACGACCCCATGGATGCATTCAACCACGCGCTCGAAGCGATCAACACCGTCCTCTGGCACGACACGGTGCTGTACGCGGTGCTCGCCACGGGCATCCTCTTCACGGTCTGGTCGGGCTTCAGCCAGTATCGGGCGCTCACCCACGGGTTCGCGGTGGTCCGCGGCAAGTACGACTCCAAGGACGATCCCGGAGCCATCAACCACTTCCAGGCCCTGTCCACGGCGCTCTCGGGCACGGTCGGCCTGGGCAACATCGCCGGCGTCGCGGTCGCGGTCTCGCTCGGCGGCCCCGGCGCCGTCTTCTGGATGTGGGTGGTCGGCGTCGTGGGCATGGCACTGAAGCTCACCGAAGTGACGCAGTCCATGCTGTTCCGCGACACCAGCGATCCGGACAACCCTCGCGGTGGTCCGATGTGGGTGTGCCGCCGCGGCTTCGAGAAGATCTCGCCTGGGCTCGCGCCCCTGGGCTGGCTCCTCGGCGCGATCTTCTGCGTCACCGTGATGATCTCGACGATCACCGGCGGCAACATGTTCCAGGCTTGGAACGTCGCGAAGATCACCGCAACCTACGCCCCGAACGTCCCCCCGATCGCCGTGGGCATCGTGCTGACGCTGATCGTGGGCGCGGTCATCATCGGCGGCATCAAGCGGATCGGCGCCGTCACCGGACGCCTCGTGCCGTTCATGTGCGGCCTCTACCTGCTCGGCGCCCTCGCCGTGCTGGTCATGGAGGTCCAGAACATCCCGGCGATGCTGCGGATGATCGTGATGAGCGGGCTGCCCTCGTTCCTCGGTGGAGAGAGCGTGAATCCCGAGGGCGCCTTCCTCGGCGGAACCTTCGGGTACGCCTTTCTCTGGGGGATGAAGCGGGCACTGTTCTCCAACGAAGCCGGCCAGGGGTCGGCGCCGATCGCCCACAGCGCCGCCAAGACCGACGAGCCGGTCCGGGAAGGCGTGGTCGCTGGTCTCGAGCCGTTCATCGACACCCTCGTGGTCTGCACGATCACCGCGCTCGTGGTGATCAGTTCCGGTGCCTGGAACCGTCCTCCCGCCGCCGAGTTCCCGGAGACTCCGGGCATCGTCCAGGCCCTCGACGAGGAGGGCAATGCGATCGCGGACGAGTGGGTGCCCGCCACGACGGCGCTTCCGGCGAAGTCCAAGGACGAGCAGGAGATCAGCAACGTCTGGCGGGTCAACGACCCGATCTTCGTGGTGGTCAGGGGATCGCTCGACGACAACACCGGACGCGACCTGCATCGCCTGCTCGGCACGGTCGTGGCCGGCGCGGGCGATGCACTCGAGATCGATTGGGATCCCTACGACTCGGCGGAGAAGCCCACGCTCGACGGCCCGGGCATCCACATGAGCCTTCCGGGATCCAGTCTGACCGGCTACGCGTTCGACCGGGCGATTCCGGGCATGGGCATGTGGGTGGTCACCCTCGCCTCGTGGCTCTTCGCGATCTCGACGATCATCTCGTGGAGCTACTACGGCGAACAGGCGACCAACTTCCTGTTCGGCGGCTGGGCGGTGGTCCCCTACAAGCTGATCTACTGCCTGGCGGTGCTGGTGGCGACCATCCCCGGACTCATCGCGACCGATGCCGAACTCGACGCGCTCACGGCGCTGGGAACCGGCGTGATGCTGTGGGCCAACATCCCGATCATGCTCGTCTTCGGGCCGATGGCGATGCGGGCCTACCACGACTACGTGCGGCGATTGAAGGCGGGCGAGATGTCCGGGCACTCGTATCCGCCGGTGAGCGACGTGGTCGAGGGCAAGGACGTCAAGTAGACGTCGCTCCTTCCGCCGGATTCGCCGCCGGAGTCCTCTTGCGGCACCGCGAAGGCGATCCACCTCGTCTCTCCACATCGCCCCGTCTCGTGCGGGGCGATGTGCGTCCTGCGGTGGATGGAATCGCGGTTCAGCGTCCGCCGCGTTCGAGCAGCTCGAGGATCGCCTCGGCCGACTCCTGCGCGAAGTCGTGGCCGGAGAAGGTCGACAGCACCCGCTTCAACGACGCCTGCGTCTCCGCAGCCACCCGCGAGTCCTTGAGGTAGCTCTCGACCGCGTCGACGACCTTTCCGACGCCACCGCAGTAGGGCACGAACTCCGGGACGATTCGCTCGCCCGCGAGGATGTTCGGAAGCAGTCGATCCGGAATGGTCAGCATGACGTTGCCGACGAGCACGCCCAGCGGCCCGGTCCGGTAGATCCCGACCATGGGCCTGGCCTGCCGGGCCACATCGAGGCTGACCGTGCCCGAGACCGTCAGAGCGACATCGCTCCAGAGGATCGACGCATCGAGCATGGCGTTCCCGTCTCCGGCGCCCACGTTGATCACGTGCAGTCCGGTGGGCATCGAGGGATGACGCCGCCTGATCTCCTCGGCGATCTCCCGGCTCGCGGCGGCGACGATGCCCGACATGCCCCGGTGGCGGGCCTGCAGTTCGGAGAAGGCCCCAAGCAGGAACGACAGGTTCGAACGGATCTCCTTGCTGCGACTGCCCGGCAGGATCAGCAGGCGAGGACGGCCCCGCGGCAGCTCCGCGGCCCGACGCTCCAGATCGGGGCGATCCAGACTCCGGTTGATCACCGGATGGCCGACGAACTTCGCGGGAATCCCCCGCTCTCGAAACCACGCCTCCTCGAAGGGAAGCAGGCAGAGGACGAGGTCGGTGATCGCTTGAAGCTTGCGCCGACGCCAGGGCCCCCACGCCCAGTACTGCGGCGCCACGAGGTTCACCACGCGACTTCCCGACGCACGGAGTCGCTTCGCCAGCGGCGTGTTCGCCGCGGGCGAGTCGACGGGAATGTGCAGCACCACCCGGTTTCGAGCGGCGAAGGTCTCGATGCGTCGCATCTCGCCCATGAAGCGCCGGATCCGTCCCGCGCTCGGCAGGGCGATCACCCCGTCGCCGGCGGTCTGCTCGACGACCTCGGCCCCAGCCTCGGCCATCCTCGCGCCTCCCCAGGCGTAGATCGGACGGTCCGGCGCGAGCTCGCGCAGTCTGGCGACGACCGGCGCCGCGTGGGCGTCTCCACTGGGTTCGAACGCCGTGAACAGGATGGCTCCCGGCGCTGCGGCCGAAGCGGCTCCGGAGTCGTCGGCGTTGGAGGGGAGATCGGTCACCGGATGGATCCACGAGGCGTGGGGCGGACGGCACCCCGGGATGGGAATGCGAGAATACCGATCGCGGCGTGCAACGAGCGACCCCGCCGCCGCTGCCGATATCCTCCGATCGACTTCCCGCCCGCGCCCGGAGCCCCCATGACCCTCGAGCACCAACGACGTACCCATCGCTGCGGCGAACTTCGCGAGACCGATGCAGGCACCGAAGTCGTGCTCGCGGGGTGGGTCGATGTCACCCGGGATCAGGGACGTGGCCTGGTCTTCATCGACCTCCGCGACCGCAGCGGCATCACTCAGGCGGTGGTCGAGGCGACGCCCGACGGAGACGGGGAGAGCGAGTCGATGCGGATCGCCCGAAGCCTCCGCCGCGAGGACGTGGTGATCCTGCGGGGGGTGGTGCGGCCTCGCGCCGGCGGCGCGAACCCCCGTCTCGCGACCGGCGGCATCGAGATCGCCGCCTCGGAGGTCGCGATTCTCAACCGTGCCGACCATCCGCCGATCCTCCCCGACGACGAGGAGGCCGCGAGGATGGACGAGGAGGTCCGCCTTCGCAATCGCCACATCGATCTTCGTCGGCCACGCATGCAGTCGATCCTGGGGCTGCGGTCGCGGGTCACGCGACTCGCTCGAGAGCACTTCCAGGATCGCGGGTTCCTCGAGGTCGAGACGCCGCTCCTGATCCGATCGACGCCGGAGGGCGCGCGGGACTTCGTGGTGCCGGCGAGGCTGCACCGCGGCGAGTTCTACGCCCTGCCGCAGAGTCCTCAGCTCTTCAAGCAGATCCTGATGGTCGCCGGCTGCGATCGCTACATGCAGATCTGCCGCTGCCTGCGGGACGAGGATCCCCGCGCCGATCGACAGGCGGAGTTCAGCCAGATCGATCTCGAACTCAGCTTCACCGATCGAGACGAGGTGCTCGAGATCGTCGGTGGCTTCGTGCGGCGCCTGTGGAAGGAGATCCTCGACGTCGAGGTTCCCGAGCTCGTCCGCATGAGCTGGGCGGACGCCATGAACCGCTACGGCATCGATCGCCCCGATCTGCGGTTCGGTCTGGAGCTGGTCGATCTCGACGACCTCGCGGCGCAGACCGAGTTCGGGGTGTTTCGCGACGCCCTCGCCGCCGAGCACCGCGGCCGGAAGGGCGTGGTGAAGGCGATGCGGGTTCCCGGCGGCGCCGCGTCGCTCACCCGAAAGCAGATCGACGCGCTCACCGAGTTCGCGAAGGGCTTCGGCCTGGGCGGACTTCCCACCACCAAGGTCGCCGAACAGGGCTTCGAGACCGGCATCGCGAAGTTCCTCGCGCCGATCGAGGCACCATTGCGTGAACGCCTCGGGCTCGAGACCGGCGACCTCGTGGTCTTCGGTCCGGGGCGCTGGGAGACGGTCTGCAAGGCGCTCGGCGAGGTCCGCCTGAAGCTCGGCCGGGAGCTGGGCCAGATCGACGAATCGCGATGGGAGTTCCTGTGGGTGGTGGACTTCCCGATGTTCGAGTTCGACGAGGACGAGGAACGCTGGGTCGCGCTGCATCACCCCTTCACCGCTCCGCTTCCGGGTCAGGCCCCGCTGCTGGAGAGCGATCCCGGCAACTGCCTCTCGGCCGGATACGACCTCGTCGTCAACGGCTCCGAGATCGCGGGCGGGTCGATCCGCATCCACCAGCAGGCGATCCAGGAGAAGGTCTTCGAGCTGATCGGGCTCTCGGCGGAGGAGGCCGAGAGCAAGTTCGGCTTCCTGCTGCGGGCGTTGCGTCACGGTGCGCCCCCGCACGGGGGGATCGCCTTCGGTCTCGATCGTCTGGTCATGCATCTGGCCGGAACCGAGAACATTCGCGACGTGATCGCGTTCCCGAAGACCCAGAGCGGCGGAGATCTCCTCTGCGACGCGCCCTCCGCGATCGACGCGGCCCAGTTGAAGGAGCTCGGCATCGACCTCGCCGGCGAGTCGTGAGCGGTCGCCGACTTTGAGGCGATCTTCCCCTGCCGCTAGGCTCTCCACATGCATCGAGCCGGCGGCCTGTTGACGGTCCTCATCCTTCTCGGCCTCGTCGCGGGCGCGATCCTCGGCGAGGTGCTCCACCGAAACGACGCCCTCGACGTCGCCGCGGCGATGATGAACTGGGGCGATCTGGTGCTGATCCGGCCGCTGAAGCTGCTGGTGATCCCGATCGTCATGCTCAGCGTGCTCGTCGGCGTCACCTCGATCGGAGATCCCTCCCGCCTCGGAGTGATCGGCGGAGCCACCCTGGTCTACTACCTGGCGACGATGCTTGCGGCCGTGATTCTCGGCGCCGTGCTGGTCACCTCCATCGGGCCCGGCGTCGGGCTCGATGCAACGACCGCCGAGCAGCTTCGGGTCAGCGGCGAGTCCGCGTTCGCCGGCGCCGATGTGCTGAAGGGCCGGATCGATCAGGCGTCCGAGATGGGCATGGGCGGCGCCTGGTCGAGCATCCTCGACCAGTTGATTCCAGCCAACGTCTTCGCGGACATGGTCGCGGTGCGGCCGCTTGGCGTCATCGTCTTCTCGTTGGCTCTCGGCCTGGCCCTCGCGGCGGGCGGCAGCGCAGCGACGCCCGCGATCCGCGGCATCGCCTCGCTGTTCGACGCGATGATGCGGCTCATCCGCTGGGTGATCTGGATCACCCCCATCGGCGTGCTGCTGCTCGTGGCCGGGACCGTCGGACGCATCGGCATCGACGAGATCTACGGCCCGATGTCCAAGTACATGTTCACGGTCTTCGTGGGACTCGCGATCCACGCGTTCGTGGTGCTGCCGATCGTGCTCTGGGTCTTCACTCGGATATCTCCGTTCCGGTTCATGTGGCGGATGAAGCGGGCCCTCTTGACGGCCTTCGGCACCGATTCGAGTTCGGCGACCCTGCCGGTGACGCTCGAGACCGCCCAGGACGAGGCGGGCTGCTCCAAGCGGGCGTCGGGATTCGTGCTGCCGCTGGGATCCACGATCAACATGGACGGGACGGCGCTCTACGAGGCCGTGGCGGTCGTGTTCCTGTTCCAGTTGTTCGGCATCGACCTGTCGTTCACCGAACTGGTGGTGGTGGTCATCACCGCGACGCTCGCGGCGGTCGGCGCCGCCGGCATTCCGAGCGCCGGCCTCGTCACCATGGTCATCGTGATCACCGCCGTGAACACCAGCCTTGCCGGTCGAGGCGACGCTCAGTTGCCCCTGTCCGCGATCGGCATCCTGCTGGGCGTCGATCGCATCCTCGACATGTGTCGCACCACCGTGAACGTCTGGGGCGACGCCGTCGGCGCCAGGATCATCACCCAGATCGCGCCGGACGATGCCCCCGACGAGGAGACCGACGACGCCGTCGCCGCAGCCACCTGAGTCGCCGTCGCCCCATGGGGACTACCGTTGCCCCGCGGGGGGATCCGAAGCGCCAGCTGGCGGCGCGCTCGAGAGTTCCATCGCCCCCCAGGAGTCGTTCTGGTGAACGCAGACGCGACCGATGCCCGAACGCCCGACCTGCCCGAGGCGGTGCGTGAGGTTCTGGAGGCGATCCGCCCGGCGATCCAGGCCGACGGAGGAGATCTCGAGGCCGTCTGCTTCGAGGGAGGAGTGCTGACGGTTCGATTCCTCGGGGCCTGCGTCGGTTGCCCCTCTGCCGAAATCACCCTCCGGCAGTTCATCGAACGGTCCTTCGAGGCCGTTCCCGAGGTGACGTCCGTGGTGGCCGCTGGAGCCTGACTCGCATCGATTCTCCAAGCCTCTGCCAGGCATGGACTTGAGAATCATGCCCAAGGCCCCGATCCGCAGCCGATTCTGGAGTTCTCGGTTCTCGCGGCCCGGAAACGGGGGTACGTTCTCCGAGGCGGCTACACTCATGGCGAGGACTCCCGGACGTTCGGTGGTTCTCGGTCCTTGGGAGCGTTGGAGATTCGAACGATGCTCGTGATCACACGACGCGAGGGCGAAGAAGTCGTCATCGGCAACCCCGGCTCCCCGCTTGGCGTGGTGCGAATCGCCCAGATCAAGGGGGACCGAGTTCGCGTCGCCTTCGAGTTCCCCCGCGAGGTGGAAGTCCACCGGCGCGAGGTGGCCGAGCAGATCGCCTCGAGTCCCCATGCGGACGCACCGCCGGTCGTGGGCTCGATCCGACCCGCGGCCGACGGCGGCTGAACCAGACCCGCGCAAGCCTTCGGACGGTCCTGTCGACCTGACCTGTCCTGCGACGAGCTTCCTGCTGGATCGACTTCCACCGAAGGGCCGCAGAGGCCCTTCGTCCTGTTTCGGGGTGGATGGTTCCGGTTGGAAGGTTCGGGTTGGATGGTTCGGGGCAGCGGACCTTCTCTCGAACCAAATCGCCCCCGATCCCCACCGACCGCAGATGCGGCGTCGGAGAGGATCGGGGGCGAGCTTCGTTGGCGACGGCGTCAGCCGTCGTTGGGCCGACGGGCGATCCGTGCCCGTGCCGCCTCGATTCCGGTCGTCCCTGACCGATCACAACGTTGCGGGATGGCCGACGCATCGGACTCCAGTCCGACACCACCGCGTCGCCACGGGCGGTTCGCCAACCCTGCGAACCCCCACGAGCCGAGATCGTTCCGTGACCTCGGCTTCGAACCGTCGCCGGACGTTCCGGCGATCCCGTGAGGCCGATGCGATGCCGTCCGTGGCTCGCATCCACCCCTTGCGAAGAGGTCCGAAGGCCTCTTCATGATTCCGTCCCCGGTCGCATCGCGCCCATGGCGGCGCGGGCTCGTCGCCAGACCTCCTGCTGCTGCGGCTCCAGGCGATCCTGCTCCTGTCGCCAACGGGCGGGCGGCATCAGTTCGAGGTGATCCCGAACCCCAAGCACCATCACCTCCGACTCGATCCCGAACTCCGTCAGAAGGCGCTGCGGCAGACGAACTCGCCCTGCCCCATCGATCGCCATGCGAGCGGCCTTGGAGAACACCAGACGCTCGAAGGCCATCAGGTCCTCGTCGCCCACCAGCGAGCCTCCCAACGCCGCGGCCAATTGCGCGAACGTCTTCTCCGGCCAGAGCCACAGGCATCCGTTCGGACCCGGCGCAGCGATCAGGGCCTCGCCATGCATTGCGGCGTCGAGCGACGCACGCACTTCCGCCGGTATCGCCAGGCGTCCTTTCGGATCGATGCTGTGTTCGAATTCGCCGAGAAAGAGCACGCATCGAGACCTCGTCAGGGTTCCGTCGAGACTTGAGGGACACTAACCCACAATGCCCCACTATGCAACACATCTCCCCCTCAATGCCCTCCAGTCGCCCCACCCGACCGTTGCGGGCCCCCTCGAGGTCTCGATAACCACCACGCTGCATGGAACTTGCGAAATCCACCACCGATCCACAAGGTTTCGCTGCCCGACTCCACCCGAGGTCTGGGATCGCCGATGACCGAAGCATCCGCCCACACCAGACCATGCCCCGCTCACCCGATCCATCCGAAGACACCGCGCTGGCCGAGGCGCTCGAGGCGCTTGCTCGAATCCCCTCGAGCCGGTTTCTTCTGGTTTCGGAGAGCGGCGATCGCCGCCGCGGATGTCTGGTCCACTGGGTGCAGCAGTGCGGATCGACCCCGCCGGTGGTGATGGTCGCCCTCCCCAAGGGGGATGCGATCTCGCCGATCATTCGCGACAGTCGGACGTTCGCTCTGGGCATGCTGGCCGAGGGCGATGGGCTGCTGCCTCGCCTCTTCGGCAACCGCGACGTCGACGGCGACCCGTTCCTGGGTCTGCCGCTGGCGGCGACGGAACTGGAGGTCCCGATTCCGAGTCGGTGCCCGGTCCGCCTCGAATGCGAGTTGTTTCGCCATCTCGACATCGACAGCGACTGCGAGCTCTACGTCGGCCTGGTGAAGCGAGGCGTCGTCGACGCGTCGCCGA
>Ga0075481_10000143_pt1 | contig 23210 bp, 27 predicted proteins | sample DEB08_DNA_11_FD_76337 | JGI IMG/M metagenome (GOLD analysis project Ga0075481, IMG submission 76337) | Aqueous microbial communities from the Delaware River and Bay under freshwater to marine salinity gradient to study organic matter... | ecosystem: Environmental > Aquatic > Marine > Coastal ... | reverse complement strand
GCCTGTGGGATGCTGGTACTATTGGCTACAATGCTGCTTTTGGCGACAAGGACTCATCAGTATTCGACAACACGTTTGCGAAGGCCGGGGTAGAAGCACTGGGCAACTTCTTTTACCCCGACAATACGGTAGACGACACAAGTTACGAGGAAGCCCTAAACGCAATCAAAGGAACCTACTCACCGAGAGGCAATAGGTAATGTCAACAACAATCCGCAGGGACGCACTGAACTACCTCCCTATCACTTGCACAACCAACCCAGCAACAACTGGCGGCATTCCAATGCGGCTGGCATCTGGGGCGTTGCTAATGGTGGATTCACTTGAAGGCGGGGCCAGCAGTGTCACGTTCTACGCCAAGGAGACAGCAGACAGCGACTCATTCTACGTTATCGTAGATGCGTCTGGAACGCCGATCACACAGAACTTGTTCGGCGGTCAGGCTTTCCCGTTGCCAACAGAAACGTTTGCAGCAACTTTTGTCGCAATCCAGACTAACGCCGGAACAGCACAGATTAAATACTCAGCAAAGGGTTAGTCGTGAGCCTGAACAACCAGTACCTAGCCGCTATAGCCCCGTCGTCGCTTCTATGGACACCGCACTTGCTGACGAACAGGGCGTTGTGGCTTGACGCTACGTACGAGCCGTCGCTGACAAAGGTTGGCTCTGCCATCTATTCCGTTGGGGAAGAGGTTGGGGCGTGGGCAGACCGCACGGCAAACGGCGTTTCTGTCACGCAGTCGGCCAGTTTCGACAAGCCGCTGTATGAAGCAACTAACAGTTCCTACCAGATCAACGGTAAGCCTGCGGTTGTCTGGAATGCAGCCAGCCAAAGTCTTGCCAGTAGTGCGTTTGTTCTAGGGGACGCAACTAACAATAAGACTTTGCCGATGCAAGTCTATGTGGTGCTGCAACTCGACTTGCCTACTACATGGACTACCTTCCACGTCTGGGACGGGCTGAACAATTCAAATGAACGCTGGTTTGCCCGATTTTCCAATGGCGGCAATTTCATCCAAGTGATGACAAGAAACATCACTGAGACTGGCGACACCGTAGGCGCAGAGAACAATGGGTCTACGGTTTCGGTTGGAAGCAGTCCGGTCATGCTAGAAGTAGTCAACAACCGCCACGGAAATGCGTCTTCTATCCTGCTAGACGGCACTGAAATCATCGGCGCAGCATTTGGCGATGAAGGGTTTGATGGGCTGATTTTGGGTAACTGGATTAACCGCGCCTCAACCCCACTAAGCCTTGGTGGCCGCATGGGGGAGTTTCTGATTACCAGCGGCACTCAGACCCAAGCCGACAGAGAGAAGATCGAAGGATACCTTGCCCACAAGTGGGGGCTAACGGCAAACCTCCCCGCTGCACACCCGTACAAAACAACAGCCCCTTTCTACGAGAGTTGAGCCATGCCGACACCAATTCAGCGTTCCCCGAACCTTGGCGGCTACGAAGTTTTTTTTGCCTCTTCGTCGGCCAACAGCACCACAATCTCTCTAGGAAACTTTAGTTCCCTGTCAGTGGTTGTTGACAACACGCCCAGTGCCTCGGCAATCATTTCGTGGTTTGCCGCGAAAGACCCCGAAGGCCCGTACGTCCCAATCTACCTGTCAGGGGAAGAGGCGGCTTACACCAGCATACCGCAGAACGGGGTGTATGTAGCCCCACCGGAACTGTTCTGCTGCCACTATCTCAGAGGAGTCGTAAACAACCCGAGTTTTGAGTTTACTGGCACGGTTCTGCTCAAAGGGTAAGCGATGATTAACCGATGGTTTCTGCAACCAATGTTCGGAGAGAACGGGTGGACATACTCGTTCTTTTTCAGGATTGAGGACAGCAAGAACGCAATCATACTTCTTGAAGACGGCTCTCGTTTAGTGGGTGAGTAGTCATGCCAGCCAACAGGAAAATCAGTCAATTACAGGTTGCGAATGCCGCAGGCGTAACGGCTGCACAGGCATACGTCGTAATCGTCGATCAGACTGGACAAAACAAGAAAATTTCGCTGGCCGACTTGGTAACTGCGGCTGGCGGTGGTGGCGGCGGCGGCGGCGGCGGTGCTGTCCTCCTCAACGATCTTATCGACGTCAGCATCCAAAACCCAAACACAGGCCACATCTTAGTTTACGACCACCAAGACACCGGCAACTCAGCGTTTGAAAACACCGACACTATGGACGGCGGCAACTTCTAGCCAATAAAAGGACACAAAAATGGCAGCAAAAACCAAAATCAAAATCTTTCGCTCAACAGGGACTACTGCCCCTACCAGCCTAGAGTTCGGCGAACTTGCGTGGGTAGATGGCGTAAACAAACTTTACATCGGCGACAACGGCGGCAATATAAAACTGGCTGGCGGCGATGGGGCGTTCATAAAGTTAGACGCTGGCACTGCCCCCGGCGTCCTCCCAACAGGCAAGCATTTCTACACCACGGCAGGCACAGAACTCCATGCCATCACGCAGAACGCCACGAACTCGGCGGTCAATAACACCACGCTTGTTGCCACAACGGCGTACGTTAAGCAGGCAGTTTCTGGCGGCGGTTCTGGGTTAAATTTTGTTGGTGACGTTACTGGGACGGGGACAACGGGCACTCAGGTCACTTTGTCTATTGCAGCGAACGCTGTGCAACTAGACGATATGGCGCAGATGGCCGCAAACGGGTTCATCGCCAACGACAACGGCAATAACCAAAACCCTCAACACCTGTCAGTCGCAGACGCCCGCGTTCTCCTTGCCCTTGACGCTACCGCAACTACCCCAGCGCACATTGCCAACTTTGACACGCAAGTGCAGACAAGCCGTCTTGACGAGATGGCCCTCCCCACTCAAAGCGTAGACCTCAACGGCCAGAAAATCACCGACCTTGCCGACCCAGTTGATGCTACCGATGCCGCAAACAAGGGATACGTTGACTCAGTTGCACAGGGGCTGGACTTCAAGGACTCGGTGCGTTGCGCAACGGTTACAAACATTGCCCTAACCTCTGCCACCACTACGGTAGACAACATTACGCTAGTGGAAGGCGACCGCGTTCTGGTCAAAGACCAAACTACGGCCTCTGAAAACGGCATCTATGTGATTAACTCTTCAGGCGGCTGGGATAGATCGCCCGACGCCAACGCGGCAGGAGAAATATCGTCCGGCACATTTGTCTACGTTGATGCCGGAGCCGTTAACGAGCGCAGGGCATACGTCTGCACGACGACTGGCACCATCACCCCCGGTGTCACTGCTAACAACTGGACGCAGTTCTCTGGTTCGGCCCTGCCCGGAGGACTCGGCTACCTCGCCGTGCAGGACGGTGGCACCGGTCGCCAAAATCTTACCGCCAACAGCCTTCTTGCAGGCAACGGCACAGCACCGGTCAACTTTGTTTCAGGCTCTGCGGGTCAAGTGCTAACATATACCGCCTCTGGCCCCGCATACACCAGCACGCTGGACTCCAGTACCTTAACGATTGATGCGGGCGATTTCTGACCTGCGTAAAAAAGGGTCTTAGTTCGTGGCCAAAAAAACAAAGATAAAAATTCTCCGGAGCGTAAGCCCCGGAAACATTCCTAGCCTAGACTCTGGCGAAATAGGTATTAACGAGTCCGACGGAATCCTTTACTACAGGGATTTTCTTGACAACTCGGCGAGACCTATTTGGTACAGGGCCGTTTTGCCGGTTGAGAACCTTGACCCAACCGGTGCATCTCTAGGATACGCCCCCGTGTTTGATGGCACGGAGTACGTGCCCACCCAGTTAGCCGCTGCAACAGACTATGTTGCCAAGGCTGGCGACACAATGAGCGGCAACCTAGTAGTCAATGCGCAAGTGGGAATCGGGAGGCCGATAAGCAAGACAAATACCTCATTAGAACTTAACGACGCGCTGTTTGCCCCAGCCGACGACCACTACATGGGCGGCTTAACTGTTGCCGTCGGCAATGCCTCGCAGCCTTCTATTCAATTCGATGGCACACCCGGCACAGGCATATTTCGGCCAGAAATATCGGTATTTGCGATTGCGACGGGCGGGCAAGAGCGTGTACGGGTGTCGAATGACGGAGTTACCAGAGTAAACGGTCGTCTGGGCATAAACAATGACCCCAACGAAGACACCTTGCTGGGCTTCTCTGGGACTTGTGTTTCTGGCATTTTATGCACGGCCACCCAGAAAAGCGGCAGCAGTTGCAACGTGTTCTATAGTTATGCTTCTTCGGCTGGCACTGGGTCAATCACTCACTTCCTTGCACAGACCACTGCTGGCTCTGGCACCCCCACCCAAGTAATTGGGTTCGACGCGCTCGACGCCATCGCAACCGGCGCGACAAACTACGGCTTTCGCTCTACTCTCGACGAGGAGGCGGGGAAGACCAATTACCAAATCTACGCTTCGGGCGACGCGCCGTCTTTGTTTCTTGGCCAGATTGAAGCCAATTTAGGCGACCCCGCCCGCCCGTCTTACAGTTTCAACGGCGATACCAACACGGGCTTATTTCGGGCTGGCGCAGACGCTGTGGGCATTAGCACTAATAGCGCAGAGCGAGTGCGGATCGACAGCGCAGGCCGGTTTTTAGTTGGTATCAGTGCAGCCACCGGAAGAAACGTATATTTTAACAAACAGCACGCTGGCAGCAGTGGGACTTCTACCCAGTTGTTCGTGGGTGGCTCAATCGGGGCGAACACCCAGTCAGGCACAGATGCGGCGCAGGTTCGCAGCGAACTTTTCCTAGCCGGAAACTCGGGCAATTCGTACAGCCTTTCGAGGGTCAGCCACTTCATTGCGCAGGAAAACTCTGGCGGGATTTCTGCCGACGCCAGCCTTAGTGAACAAGTTGGGTTTTACATTACAGGGCTGTCAGCCGCAACTTCCAACAGGGGGCTGAGAATTGGGGTCAACGAAGCCGCCAACCAGACAAACCATGTTCTGTATTGCGACGGAGACGCACCCAGTTATTTCAACGGCAACATCGGCATTGGAGTGACAGACCCAAATTCGCGGCTATCGGTCACAGGCCCACTGCCTCAAATACGCTCCAACACTATCGCCCCGCAGTCCAACGCCAGCCATTTTTACGTCTACAATAAAAATGGTAGTGACTACACCTTAGTAGTCAGGGACGACCACGCGGTCGGGATTGGCAAGGGTAATGCCGGGAATGAAAAGCACGCCCTCTCCGTGAAGTCGGCAAAGGAGGATGCTGACGGCAACTTCCAAATTAGCATCAATTCAGACGCGACCTACTCTAATTTAACAGCCACCACCCCCGGCGATATAACTACTGGCAAGACGGCCTATGGCTACCGGCACGCCTCTACCACAGAAAACTCGTCGCTTGCCGAATACGCCTCGTTCATCGACGCGGGCCACAACATACAAAACGGTGGCGAAACGGGCAATTATTACTCCTTCCATGCGGCGGGCACCAATCCAGTCGCAGGCTTACAGGCGGGGTTTTACTCCGAAATTAATATAAGCACCGGAGGCGACCGCTACGCATTCCTTGCCACGGGCACCGCCCCCAGTTCGTTTGGCGGGCGAGTCGGCATCGGCACTACTGACCCAGCGGCATCGCTGCACAACGCCGAGGCAGACTTTCAGCCGACTCAACACTATTTTGAGAAAGAGTTTGAAGTTACATTCCCTCACGGAGTAGCCAACCAAAAGTTTAAGTTAGAGTTTCAGGACATCAATGGGCTGGGCGGTCTGTTTCAGATTGAGGGGTATAGCGGCTGGGCAAACCAAATTGCGTTTGGTGTTCTAAGGAAAACATACGTTTTTGCCGCCACTGGCGCGAGTGCATACACAAACACATCTTACTACACAGAAGCCCACGGCCCGATTATCAACAACTTTGCGTTCGGGGAGTTCACATACGACTCCGCAAACCAGAAGTGGTATGTCCCAATAGTTCACCGGACATCAACCGGCAACGCGCTGAAAATCAAAATACGGGTGGCGACACAAACCGAGGCTGTGCTGGCACGGTATCGCGGAATTGTAGCAACGTCCATCTACACTACCGACACGACAACATACGACGCCCCCTCAGTGTCTGTGCCGGGAAACTTGGAATCTCTGTCACTCACGACCGAATCCATTGTAGGCCAGCATGACACGTATAACCCAACTGTTGGGCACCTTGTCTATAGCGGTGTAACCGGGCACCTTGGCACGGGGATGATTGGTAACTACGTCCCCGGCTCGGCAACAGTCACATTCCGCAAGCAACTGACAGACGGTGCCACAAATACGACGGGCGTGCGATTTGACGCGCCAGTATATGGTGATACTTCTAGCGGCAGTGCCGTATCCATAACCAAGTATGGCCTAACGTGCTACCCAGACAGCCGTGGCGACTTGGTGGATTTTGTCCACTTTGATGCTGGGTCATATTACGACAGCACCACCTTTACTAGCGATGCAAAAACAGAATTTGTAGACGTAGTTTGCTATAACGCACAAAACGTCTTCTACAACGCCACGGGCGATGTTGTTGGCTTTAAGTCCAACATTTCAGTAGGGGCACAAAACAACAAAGCCTACGCATTCTACGCGGGCGGCAATGCGCCGAGTTACTTTAACGGCGACGTTGGAATCGGGACTGACGAGCCAGCAGCCCCGCTTCACGTTTCTACTGAAGTAACTAACTCTGCAAAAGTGCTGGAATTAACTGGCACAAGTTGGGGCACGGGGGAAGACCTCAGGGTTGACTTTACGCGGGGCGCAGACGTAGCAGCCTCTATCCAAGCCAGAATGGGAGTTACAACCCCATCAGCAAAGGCTTCTCTGGTACTTTACACTGGCGGTAGTGAGCGAGTGTGGATTGACCAAGCGGGCAGCGTAGGCATCAACTACGACCTCCCAAAAGAAAAACTTGACGTCAACGGCTCCTTTGGAGTAGTTAACTGCAAGACAATTAAGCGGGGCACTGTCACGGTGCCATCGGGGGCCGGTAGCACATTCCTGTCTGACCCACTAATAGTTAACACCCAGCACTACGACACATTAAACCAAGGTTGGTCTTACGTCGTGTGGGCCACGGCTATAGGCACGGGCACCGATACTGGGGCTAGGTGGCTTGTATGGTACGACGAACCCAATTCGACTTGGGTTGCGCGTACAATCAGCCGCGCAAGCGAGGCGTTTAACAATCAGCCTAGACTTCTGGTTTCAGACGCAGGCACCGCAACCGCAAAAATACGCCTGTGGGACAACCATGCTGGCGCAACCCCTTACACATACAGTTACACTGTCGAAGCATTTCTAAAGGGCGAAGCAGACGGCACGGCACACTCGGCAGGAGCGGACTACCACTGGCAGCGGCTAGTCGATCATCTGGTCTACACAGACGGCAACGTCGGCATCGGCACTACCACCCCCGGTGCATTGCTAGACGTAAACGGGGACGCAACAGTCAGCGGCAACCTGACGGTTACTGGCAGCATCTCTGGCACGGTGGCGGCATCCAGCACGTCTCCGCTTACCCTCGAAGGGACAGGGATGTCCGGCGGCACATTGCAACTTGGCGCATTCCCTTACAGCCAAGACCGTGACAACGGCACAATTACGCTTGGGACGATTGAAGGCGAATACACTTTACGAAACTGGGACGGCCAGTCGCCCATCGAAACACTTGTAAAAACAACGATTGGCCGTCAGGAGTTCAAGAGAACTGGCGACCTGCAATACAACGAGACTGGCCCCACCTATGCCGCACGCGCGCCGGGTGGGTGGTCACTCTCGCTCAGTGACGGCACTCAACACAACGTACTGACTGAACGGCTGTCCGTCGAATCGAATGGCAACACCACAATCAATGGTTCGCTAGCAGTCGCAAACAGCCTATTCGTCAACGGTGCCCAACTAAGCCCGTCTGCCACGCCGACTAACTACAAGCCAGTAGGCTTTTACAGATTTCGCATTAACTCCGGCATTAACGATTTTAAGCCCAGTTTCAAAATTATTGGTAAATGCGACGGCGGGCCAGACAACCCACAGTCCGGGCCTCAGCCGTCTCGGGAGATTATTTGCAACGTGTTGACTGGGGGAGGGGATGATGACTTGGGAGAACTAGCCAACCTATTCATTGGTCGCAACGTAGGCACAATCCAAGACGTCTACGACCGGAATTTTACAAACTGCATTTTTCAGGGCAAGGTCAGTGACACGCAATTCCGGTTTTACGGCGACTCGCAGAACGCAAACGAATTTGGCTACAGATACAACTTCACCGGAAGCCCCCTGCGAACTATTACGTTTGGGCAAATACCAAATGTCAACGGAATTGATCTTCTGGCAAGCACGGGGCCAACCATCAGTATTTCCCTTACTTACCAAACAGACCCTGTTCGCTGCACTTACACATTCACCTTGCAAGGTGTAGCACTAGACCCCAACAAGATTTACGCCCAGTTAGAGGCGCAGTGGTATCTCAACGACTCGGTAAACAAAAGAGAGGATCAGACGTACACTGACCACCTATCCGGCATAGACATGGTTAAGCAACTCGAACCGTCGCGCCTTATACAACACCCAAGCGGCACTACTACCAACGTATTAAAGTTTTATCACAGTCGCTACGCCAACCGCCCAACAAGCCTTGACTTGAAGATTTGGTATGACTACTCGTAACACCCACTCAGGAGAGCCTTCCGATGCCGATTGAAACCCTTAATGCCGCAACCCCCGTCACTGTCCCGGCCAAGACCTACGATAAGGTCTGGGTGGAAGAACTTGTTATTCGGGGTTACGACCCCAACGGCGACGTTACCGCCGACGCACGCCTACGATACTTTGGAGAGTTTGACGGCGTACGCGAATTTGCCCCCGAAGTTGTCCGCATTAGTGCTGGCAATCTCCTTACCAACCCAGAGAACGACCCTGACCTTGACGCAGCCGTGACCGCACTAATGGCCTACGTGGCCAAGTTGGCAGCAGCACAGGGCGTAATTTCTTGAACTAGGAGTTGAGCGATGTCAGGGCCAATCAGAAACCTTATCGCCAGAGTCCGTGCTAATCGCCCGCAGCGGCAGCAACGCAGAGCGGAGCGGAGAGAGCGGCGGCGTGAAACATTACGTAACATCATCAACCCAATGGAGTCCATTGGGAACGCCGATGCCGCAGCCTCAAAGCCCCGGCGTTTTGAGTTGTTTCGTAGTGTCGGCACTGGCACAGCCAACTCCCAGTACCGTGGGTCAGACGTCAACAAGCCGCAGCCGGTCGTCCGTTTCCAGCAGAAGAACCCAGACGGGCCTGACACTGGAGACTTTGCTGGCCAGCGGGCCTACGATGGTGACGGCACTGGCGTTGTTGTGGACGGCGAGAAGGTAAAGCCGCAGTCCCAGTACGCGGCCAAGAACCCTGAGTTGCCCAAAAAGTCCTATACCCCATCGGCTAACAAGCCCACGGTTGCGGCACCAAAGTTCCGGAACGTCAGCGGCAAGGCTGAACGGGTGCCAGAGAACGACACTTCGTCTGTATTGCCAAGTCCGGGCAGCATAACGCCAATACGGGAAGTGCGTCGGCCAGCAGTACCTCGCCGCCAAGAGCCAGTCAGCAGTCAGCCGGAAATGATTTCAGGCCCGCAGGCCGATACGCCACAACAGCCAACGCCATCTGACGACGCGATCCGCAAAATGGTGTCTAGGCTTTCTCCAAAACAACAAGTTGAATACTGGGAGAATAAAAAACGAAACGAAGAGTTACGAAGGATATACAACGACCAATTAGACAGGCAGCGGGCTGCTGAGAATCGGGATTTGGAGAGGGGGCCGCTTGAAAGAATCTCTGACGCAATGAAGAGATTTGAGGAAGGAAAGTTAGGCTACCGCGAGGTCGGGCCAGAAGTAGGTTCTGAAGCCTCGGCAACCCTAGAACCGAAAGCGTACTCTCGTCCCCTTTCCCGCAAGTTCGTACGCACATTTCAAACCGACTCGTCTCAGGCGCAAAGGGACTTGGTTGAGATAATGCAGGACGCAAAGTATGCGGCAGAAAAGCCTGTTTACGACCCCGGTGCTGGCGCGTCCGACGACGAGCGTGTGTTCCGGTACATAGAGCAGTTCTTAACATCTGATCTGGGGGTACGTTTGCCTGAAAGGGGCGACCCAACAAGGCCCGCGTGGGATGCCGCCAGATATGAGATTTTACGGCTCTGGCCAGAGTTGACCGGCAGGCAGAGGCCCAGCAAGCAACTTATACAGAAACTCGTATCAGAGGCAGAAAACTAAAGGAGTTTCCGATGGGTCTTATACCGATGCTGCTAGATGCCATGCGGCAGAGAAAATACGCAAACGAGTTCATTCGTCTTCAACAGCACGAAGAGCAAAAAAGGGAGATGGAAAAAAAGAAGGCCAAGGAGGAGCGAGAGGCTTCGCAGTCCCTTGACCTGCCACCATCACCATACGAGTCGCTGCTTAAAGGATTAAAATAAAATGCAATACAATCCGTTATATGGCGGCAGTATAACCAAGCCGCAAAATCTGCCGGTTCCACGGCGAATCCCGGTTCTTCCAAGTCCTAACGGGATAACCCCAATCCCAGAGATTCGGCGTCCGGCTCCCCCTCCCGCAACGTACAATCCGATTACCGGCGGCAGCAACGCTGGAGAACCCAAGCCTTTGAGCGGCCTCATTGACGATAACGGGGACGGCTATGTCCCACTCTCTACGGCACCCAAGCCAGCCCCCGTTGTTGCAGAGTACCCCAGACAGCAGCCTAGCCAAGCAGTTAAGCGAGACGGGTTATTCGCTAGAGCGGGCAACCGAATGCGGCAACGCCGCCAAGGCAGGCGGGAACGACGCTCAACGTTCAAGGAGCGGTGGGACAGGGCCACAGCAGGCGAAACCCTCGACCCGTTTCGTCGCTACCCCGGCTTAGTCGGCAACCCAGTGCCCCAGCAGGAAGTCGCACTACCCACAGTACGTGACTTTCTGCGTGAAATGCGGCTGAGAAGGCGTTACCTGTAAGGAGCGTACGCTGTGGCAATACAAGGAGTCAAAGGCATACAAGGCGTACGAGGCATTCGTGGTCTTGGAAGCAGCCGCAGCAGCATAGATAACGCTCTGACTCCGGCGCAGCAAGAGAGCATTGCGTCCTCTCTTATGAGGTCTGGCGGGCAGTTTATTGAAACGCTAGGGCTTATACTAGACACGCCGGGAGCAATCGGTCGCGGCATTCTTGCTGGCAAGCCACTCAGCGGGTTCAACTTCAATTACGAGGACAGGACGTCCGGGGAAGAACTACTGAAGTCGTACGGGTTCAACGTCCGGAATCCGTATTTGCGAACAGCGGCAGGTTTTGCGACAGAGGTTTTTACAGACCCGTTGTTCCTGCTTGGAATGGGAACCAAGGCCGTAACCAAGGCGGGTGCTGCCGCATCAAAGGCGGGCCTACTCAAAGACGCACCGCTTGCGTACGCCAACAAATTCGGCAACCAAGCCGCAATGGCTACGCCAAAAGGCCGGTTCCTGTCCGGACTAATGCAGGCGAATGACGTAGTGCCATCAGAGGCAACCATATCCACACTGAAGCCAGCGGGGCAGCGTCTGGCCCAATCTAAACTCACGCTCTCTGACCTTATTGAACACGCCTATGGCAGTGGGAAACTGAAGCAAGAGGCCAAGCAGAAGGTGGTCGATGCACTGGGGGGCATCAAAGAGTTCGACAAGGTGAAGCACCAGAAACTCGGGGGCATCATTGGTTTCAACGTCGGCCCTTTCAATGCAGCCACAAACGTTCCCGGCGGCGACATGGCACTGCAAGCCCTCGACGAGTTGGGGGCAAGGGCACGGTACAGTTGGGCGGGACGAGTCGCCAATAGTGCCTTCAACCAGCGGGTGAAGGGTGCTGTAGACTTCGGCGAACAGGTCGCCAACTTGCGGCTGACGGAGTACGAAGACATCGCACGGCTGGCCGGAAGAGAAAAGGCCATTGCCCACAACCAGTTGCTGCAAAAGATTACACTGTCTCCGCAGAGCAAGAAGTTGCTAGGGGCCGACAGCCTGTTCACGCCGCAAGGCAACGATATGCTGACCCGACTGGCAGAGAACCACGGCAACGCAACTGACCTACAGATTCTCGCTGACACGCCCCAACTAAGCCAGTGGGTTGATAGTTGGGATATGATCCAAAAGCAACTTTTCCGAGAGAGGGAACAACTTGGACTCCAAGGCACATACTACAAAGACAAGTACGGAACCAGATACAGCCCACGTTACGGCGACGAGTTCGACTTCGGTGACGCCGAACGGGGAACCGGTCGAATGTTGTTCGGCTCCAATGTCGAAGGCCAGTCTGGAAGAAAGAGCGTTCTCATCACTCCCGGCGGCACAGATACGCTGCGAAAACTCAGCCTGTTGCCGTCAGTCAGAGAACTAGCGAAGCCCCGATCAACAGTAACCGAGGCACAGGTAGCCCTCGACATTAAGAAGTGGTTTACGATTAACCACCCACTAGAGCCTATTGGCGACAAACAAGCCAAGGGCATCGCACACATTTTGCGACGTCGCAGCACACAACTGCCAGATGACGTGCCGGTTTTTCAGGCCCACCCTGCAAATGCACAGGCCAGAAAGATCATCGACAACGAGATCGCAAATGCCCGCAGCGAGGCATTGCTAGAGTCTATTGCTGAAGCCGCTGTCCCAGAGGCCGCGTCACAACTACAGCCGGGAGTGTGGCGTAACCTACAAGAAACCTACGACCAGACTGCTGGGTCAGTTGGGTTCGATCTGAAGTCCACAAGGGGTGCCGACCGTTTGCGACAGAAGATTGCAGCAGCCACTGGAAAGAACCCAGCAGACGTGGACTTAATGAGGTATTCGCTACCAGAACGGGTAGCGCGTCGTCTGCAAAGAGTTGGCGAAACCATCACCAGCACGACGTCACAACAGGAACTCAGTGGATTCCTAGACGGCTGGACAACGCTATTCAAGGGGTTTGTCCTTGCAAGACCAGCACGCTTCACACGGGATGCCTATTCTAACGCCGTCTCCATTTACCTAGAGACAGGCAACGCCAAGGCCACCCTTTTCGGCATGGACACGGCAAGGAAAATTCTTGCTGGCAAGTACAAAGACAATGCAATGCTGGGCCTCACCGACGTGCCCTCGCAACTGCGAAAGATTCCTAAGTACGGCAACGATCCACTGCTAGATACAGACCAGAAAATTCTTGACGCATTTCTCTCGGACGCCGGACGACTAGGCGTGCTGTCCGGATTGCAGTCAAGCGAACTGCTGTCGGGTGCCCGTCGCGGAACAATGTCGCAACTTATTCCCGGCAGCACCCCAGTCCAAATCAGCAGGTTCATTCCAGAACTGACGCCGGATGCCTCGACTTTCACCGCAGCGGGTGCCAAGCGGTTCTTCCAAGTCTACGGCGTTGGCGGGCGAACGCAGGACACGCTGAACCCGATTCTTCGGGCAAGTCAGGAGGTAGGGGATGCCGTTGACAGCATAGGGCGACTCGGTGGATTTATAGCGTTGTTACAACAAGGCTTCTCGGCAGAGGAGGCCGCTGCAAGAATTGCCTCGGCCCTCGTTGATTATAGTAGTTTAACATTAACGGAGCGCAAGTTTTTACGCCGGATTTTTCCGTGGTATTCATATAACTCACGCATTGGGAAATACGTAGCCCAAAGTTTATATGACAGGCCGGGGGGACTGTACGGCCAGATGCTGCGATTTAGTAACACCGCACAGCAGAGATCCACCGAAGGAGAGTCTTACATTCCCGAGAACATGCGTAGTCAGTTTGCCGTCCGAATGCCAGAAGAGTTTACAAGGGCACTCGGACTGTACGACGAAAATAATACTACGTACTTAAAAGATATAGACCTGCCCGGAATCGACGTTTTGAACCTGTTATCTCCAGACGACTTGCAAGAAACGTTTGCTAACATTGTCCGGCAATCAGCACCGCCCATCCAAGCCATTGGGAGCCTCGCAACAAACCGCGACCTTTTCTACGACAGGCCGCTTAACGAAACAACCACCGCATACGACAGGGTGTACCGTTACCTTACAGGTAGTTCGGAGAACTTGTCTGCGATTCCAAAGGTTGCGGCACAACTGGTTCCCGGCACACAGATACCAGCAAGCATCTTTGGGGCACTGGTTGACGAGCGAATACCTAGTATGCGCAAGCGTCTGACAAAGGCGATTGCCAACCAAACGCTGGGCGTTAAGTTCGCCGACAGCAACGAGCAGACAGAACTATACGAACGGCAGCGTAAGGCTGAAGAGGCACTGAAGGGCAAGACCTATCAGTACAGCCGATCCTACGTCCCAGAAGAAATCATACCGACGCTGACGCCATACGAGAAAGACGTCTACGCCTACTCCAAGATACTGGACAAGGAGCAGAAGAGGTTGCAGGAAAAAAGGAAGCAGCAAAAACTCCGGAGTCAACAGCGATGAGTGATAACATTAGGAAACTCCGCAAGTCTGGAGCATGGACACGCAAGGAGGGCCAAAACCCAGAGGGTGGCCTGAACGCAAAGGGGCGGGCGTCTTACAACAGGGAACATGGTGCCAACCTGAAACGCCCACAGCCGGAAGGAGGCAAGCGGCGAGACTCATTCTGTGCCAGAATGAAGGGAATGAAAAAAAAGTTAACAAGCAAGAAGACAGCAAGTGACCCGAACTCGCGTATTAACAAATCGTTGCGGGCATGGAAGTGCTGATGATACACCGCATCAGCCCAGAGATTCACGTCGCAACGCCACTAGGGGAAGGTCACGCGCTATTCCTCATTGACTACGGGCCGTCTATCAACAGCGTTTGGGTGGTGCATCTCTTTGCCGACGGCAAGGTAGTCCACGTCTCTAGTGAGGACGTGAGGGTTTTCGGGAATCCGATGTACGGAATTTCAGACCCGCCCCTTCCGGTGCATAAATTTGGGGAGTAACGCAATGTGGCCATACGACGACGAGGAGGATGACCCGGAAGACTTGGTGGAGTTTTTGTGCCGGGGTTGACAGGTTGACGCGACTTAGCGATGGTGTGCCCTCCAACCGGAATGGAGGGCTTGCCAATGAGCGAAGAGAAGGACGAAACAATCGTCTCGTACGAGGACGACAAGACCTATCGGGCGTGGCCCGAAAAGAACGCCAGCAAACTGAAGACACTGGCACACTCACCTATCTCGTACCATGCGGAGTATGCCGCAGAGCAGCGGACGCCGAAGTCTAGCGATGCCTTGGAGTGGGGCACTGCGATGCACCTTTGGCACGAACGGTGGCCGCAGCCACACGAAGAGTATGTAGAGGTGGCCCCTGCCAGCATCACCACGGCAGCAGGCGGCTGGACGAAATCAGCGGCTGAGTGGAAGGCTTCACTGCCGCCGGACAAGTTGCCTCTAACGCAGCCAATGTACCACCGGCTGAAGAAGCAGACGCAACAGATTCTTGAAAACGCCGCAGCCGTTGACCTTCTTAACGCACGTACAAAGACGGAGTTCAACGTCCGGTGGTCTTGGGGCAAACACCGATGCAAGGGCCGGTTCGATGGGGGCACCGATGACGTCATCTACGACCTAAAGACGACGCGAGATATGTACCCCGCCCAGCAGTTCGGCAGGAGTGCAGCCCAGTGGTTCTATCACATTCAAGCAGCATTTTACCTTAACGGTGCGATGAAGGCTGGGTGGCCAGACCACGAACCACAGTTCATTGTAACAAGCAACCTCGCCCCCTATCACTGTTCAGTTATGACTATACCGCGTGAGGTATTGACCGAGACTGAGGAGTGGTGCCTTAGACTAATGGACGAACTAGACCAACGCCATCTACTGGACTGGTGGCATCCCGCCGACTACGGGAAGATTGTCCGGATACCGACACACTACTTTCAGACGAGGAGGGAATGGTAATGCGTAGAGTAACAGCGTACAGAGATGCCAGCCAGCACACAGACCTTTTGGACAAGGCTCTGGCTGACGCCAAAAAGAAATTCACTCGGGTGGTCAAGAATAAGAAGGGGCCATACGGCCTATTCGCAGACTTGTCCAGCCTAGTTGCTAGCACAGCCTCTGCATTGGCCGAGGCATCGGTCGTCTTGCGTCAAACATACAACGCAAACGATGACGGCAGCATGGTGCTTGTCACGGAGTTAGCCTGCAAGGGCCAGTGGGTATGCAGCACAATTCTAATCCCGTCTCTGAAAAACCCGCAGCACGTATTCGGATACTGCACCTATATGCGGCGTCTTGCCTATGCGTCCATGCTAGGGCTGGCGGCTGACGAGGAGATGGACGGCATGGAAGCAGCCCGACCGGCAAGCGACACCACCGATGTTGATGCAATCATCACAGCGATTCGCCAAGCCACCAACGAGGCACGGCTCAACACCATCTGGACACACGTTTCAGAGTTGAACTACCCACGCGACGTAGTGGCACGGATAGAGAAGGCTATGGACGAGAGGCGGTCAGGAATGAAGTCGCAGCCGAAGCCAAAGCGAAAGGAACCAACCAATGCAAGTGAATGAGTATCTGGAGATGAAGCAGCGGATGCTGCTTGCTGCTGAACTGTTACGGCTTGTCGTCACACAGGATGACACAATCCGGTTCGACGAGGAAACGTTTCCGCTTATTCAACACGCAGGACTCAGCAATAAGGAGGACTTGCAGAAGTTGTTTGCGGAGTTGGACATTTTGCGGGCACGGCTAGGAGAGCCACTGTTGCCAGTCACGGAGGAGAAACAGCATGACGCCGAGAGAGATACAGGAGATGGTTCGGTCAGGGATGACGATGGAGCAGATGTCCCGCGAAACGAAACTCCACCCGAAGGAGTTGAGGAAGATGTTGCGGCGAAGCCAACTAAGCCGAGACGCAGGCGATCCAACAATACAGGAAATAAGAGAAGCCGCAAAAAAAATACGAAGCGAGTGGAGTCCAGCGACTGAACAGGCTCGTTGGGTTGGTTTGAAGGGATACCTTAGAAGCCCACGGTAGGGGATATGTCACAGCAAGGATTCTTGTTTAGCGACTCGCGGCCTTTCCAGTACAGGCCATACCAGACGCAAACCCGAGACGATGTACTCAACCACTTCCGCGAACACAGTCGCGGGCTGGGAGTTCTGGCGACAGGGCTGGGCAAGACAGAGATCGGTATACTTATTGCAGACTGGTATTTGAAGCAGGGCTTAGAGGTTCTATGGATAACACCCTTCACGGAACTGTTAGGCCAGACTGCGGAACGGCTACGCTCTCGCGGTTTTCCATGCGGGATTGAGCAAGGAGGAAGCAGGAGTGACGACAGGCTGACGGTGGCAAGTTACAAAACTTTGCTTACTCGAAGACGATGGGAGTCGTATCTGCCAAGGCGGCTAGGACTAATCATTGTCGATGAGGTTCACCTGAACTACTCCAAGCGAAGCATGGAGATGCTCGACAACTTGCTGCAAGGAGGCGGCAAGTTGTTGGGTTTAACCGCATCCCCAAACCGAATGACGGGAGACCCGCTCACCGAGTTCTACGGCACGGTAGTAGCGGACTACGGCATCTTGCCTGCAACGCAGGATGGTTGGCTTGTGCCGTGGAAGTCGTGGCTTTCTGTTGTTGAGAGCCTTGACCTTTCAAGGATGAGGGTCAACGCCGCCAGCGACTTCAACCAAGAAATGCTCGACAGGGTGCTTCGCAAAGAGCGTGTAGTGCAGGAGATTGCTGCCCTTGTTGAACAACACCACGAAGGGGAGCCTTCGATTGTATTCACCCAGTCGATACCGCAGGCCGATATGCTTGCTGACTTATTGCGGAGGCGTGGGCTACAGCCGAGCGTCGTCCATTCAAGAATGGAGCCGCAGGAAAGACGGATGCACCTAGAGGCATTCGACAAGGGCGACACCAACATTGTCATCAACGTTTCTTGCCTACTGCAAGGTTACGACCAGCCAAGAATCCGCAAACTATTCTTGGCTAAATGCACGGCGTCTTACAACACTTTCCTGCAAGCCATCGGTCGCGGCACCCGAGCCTTGCCAGACACTATAGATGGACTCTTGACGCCCGAGGCGAGGCGGCAGGCCATCGCCGCGTCGGCCAAGCCATACTTTGAAATCTTTGACATTACTGACAGCAGCCGTCACCACAGCATAGTCAACGCCACCGACATACTTTGTCCCACGGAAGACAGGGAGTTGCTTCGCAGGGTAAAGAAGCGAACAGAGAACAAGCCACTTGACCTTGACGAGTCTTGTGCAATCGTCGCCGAGGAGAAGAAGCGGCTACGCCAAGAGCAGGAAGCCCTTGACGCCTTGGCACGAAATCGGATACAAGGCTCTGCTGACGCTGAGTTCGGGAACTACGCCCGTGACCTAACGGCAGCATCTGAAGCCCCAGTTAAGAAGACGGGCTGGAGAATGCGGTTCGGCAAACACAAGGGCCAGTTGCTGCGAGAGATACCAGTTGACTATTTGCAGTGGCTCGACAGCAAGAACAGGGACAGGGACGATAAGTTGTTTCAGGCAATCCGAAAGGAGATCGGACGAAGAGTTGCCTAATTGTCAGGGATGACGGCACTACATTCCATACACGCTCTGCTGCGAAAGACTGGTGCCCAACGGTGCGAAAGACCAGACGCCTTAACCCAATGACTGGCGGGGCCGAGGGAGAGACACCACCGTTTGTCTGGCTCTATAAACCAGACTTCTTCTCTCGTTTTTGTGCGGGACGTGTGACGCATATTGTCAATAGGTGACGCCATGAAATCAGACCATGACTTTAGAACTGACCAAGCATACGGCAGAGCATTCGAGAAGGTGCTGTTCAATCTCATTGGGCACTACCACCCGATGGCTCTTTCGAGGACTGATGAGTACACCGATCCCCGAATACACCAAGACTTCGGGGACATAGTTCTCACCACCACCATTCAGTGCAAACGCAGAACGGAGAGGTATCAGTTTACCTGCTGCGACGACTACCCATTTGACACCATCTTGGTGGACACGGAGAGGCACCTTCGCATGGAGGGAATCCCAGTGGACTTGTATTACAGCCTCACCCAAGAGCAGCGGCGGTGCTACATAAGGTGGTTCCACAGTTACTGGGTCAGTGCGCCGGACATGGAACACTTTGCTGTTATTATCCCGGCATCCAAGGCGTATTGGGTACTGGACGAGTGCTGGGACAAGAGGAATAAATCCCACACAATTAACTGGGCCTGCCCAAAAGACAAGGCAATTTTCGTCAATAAAAACGATTTGCGTCCCGCCCTTTGCCGGTTATGATATTGGCCTGAAAGGATGTTCAGTGGAAGACATAGACGCAACCTGCGAGAACTGCCGCCACTTCGTTCGCGTGGAGTGCGACGAATGTGATGGTAGTTATGGACAGTGCCGGAGAATGCCACCACAGTTCCCGATGCCGGGAACATTGAATGGTGCGTGGCCCATTGTCTCAGAGGATGAACACTGCGGTGAGCATGACCACTGTTCGGATTTATTCTAACGACGACCTTCCCAACTGGGTCGCGGACGAGATACGGTTCCTGACAAAACCAGACGGCGAGAACAGGGCACTGTTCAGTGACTTCGCCCACGACAACGACAGGAGCAAACTCCCGCCAGACTCTAAGTTTGCGATTGCGTACAACGACAAGGACTACGAACTACAGCCAATCGGCTGGGTGATGGCGTCGTTGTGGGAAGGTGTCACCTGCATTCAAGGTTTTGTCAAGGAAGATATGCGGCAGCGGAAGATTGCTGCGGCACTGTCTGCGCTAGCACTAGCAGACCACCCGAAGGAAACCATCGGGGTTTTCAGCGACCACTTCGCACGGATAGGCAGGTGGTTGGGGTACAAGATTGTGCGGCAGTACACCCGAGTAGAAGACGGATGGATTATCAAAGATGGAGCGGAACCCGAATGAGATCGACAAGGGGGAATACCAGATACTGCATCCTTTCTGTGCAATATGCCACTGGCCAGCACGTCGGGCCGGAAGGCTTATGGAATTGCACCATATAGTTGGCGGGCCGGGAAGGAAAGATTGCATAGAGAACTGGCTGAATCTCTGTTCCCGCTGCCACCACGCAGTCCACAATAAACTCCCTGACTACGGAGAGATTCCAAAGGGTGCCTGCCTAGTGGCAAAGGCCGAGGTAGACGGAGAGGTTGACCTACAGAAACTGGCCAGCCTTAAACGCCGCAAGGCTTTGCCATACGACCCAGAGCCAATCCCAGAGGCGTTCCTGAAAGACAGGCGACGAGACGGCGGCGACCCGTGGCCGTAGTTCCAGATTCCAGAAACGAGAATAGACATGGCCAAAAAGCGGCAACCACAGGGTCGGCGAGCGGAGCGTAATAGTCGCACTCCGGATCGCAGTGCCATCGGCAAGCGAAGCCGTAATAAAGGAGCGAGGGGCGAGCGGGAAGCCGCCGAGCGGCTGGCCACTCTCTTTGGGTGGCAGGCCAAGCGGGCACAGCAGCACAGCGGCACCGAGACCACAGCCGACGTGCTTGTTTCAGACACGCCCGGATTATGGTTCGAGGTCAAGAGGGTGAATCGGTTGAATGTTCCGAAGGCAATGGCGATTGCCACCGATCAAAGCGGGAGAAAGTGCCCAGTGCTGATGCACAGGATAGACCAAGGGGAGTGGCTACTGACCATAAATCTGGTAGACCTCCCGAGGATTGTCCATGCCTACGAATGTGCGAACAGTGACGCGATGGCTCCGTCGCAAGTACCCAGTGCAACGCCCCGTTGTGGTTCGGATAGTGAAGCCACAGGAGGGTCTGCATGGCATCTGCCTGCTGGGAAAAGAACGGGTACTGATACGACTGTGCAGGGCAGCGGAACACTCAATGTGCGAAACGCTGCTAGAAGAATGGGCGCACGTACTGCGAGATGAATGTCCAGTTCCATACGAGGAGGGGAATGAACATGACCAACTTTTCTGGGCAATCCTTGCCCACGTTACGAAAGAGTACAGGGGCGAGTGACCCAGTTGCACCCAGCCACTATAAGAGCCACCCGTCAGGGATAGAGGCAATAGAAATTACCCAGTACGAGGACTTTCTAATTGGCAATGTTTTCAAATACTTGCTACGCCGAAAGTTCAAGGGTCAGGAGTTGACCGACGTTCGCAAGGCTCTTTGGTATTTGACCAAGGAAGAGCAGCGTCTCTCTGAGCAAGAGGGGAAGAATGAGAGCAAGGGCTGACAGCCTGCCGTCACCGGCAGAACAGGAACTCATTGACCACGACTTGTCTAGCCTTTCGGGGGATGAAATCTCCGGTGGCTGGCGTTCGATTTGTGCGATGATTTTGCTACGCACAGTTTCGTCGGTCAGCAGAAGCCAAGAGGCCCGCATCTCGAAGGCCGAGGCAAGGTTGCAGTACAAGGCAGCGAAGGAGTGGATGGCTGGAAAGGCGGGGCTAATCTCGTTTGAAGAGGTACTCAGTGCCCTAGAATTAGAGGAGCAGTACGTCAGAAACGGCATAGATAGGTATGCTAAAACCGCAGTCAGCAGGGCCATAAACCTAGATAGCGAAGCCCAACTAACCCCAGCGTGAGAGCATGGAAGAGACAATCAAAAGGCTGAACCAGTTGGCCTCAGACCTTAGCGTCGAGTGGTCGAAAAGAAGTGAGGGTGGCTACACCGTTTCGGAGTATGCAACCCTTATGACGATGAGTCTGCGGGCTATGATCGCAGCGGCAGACCTCATACCTGTCAAGGGCGAAGAGAGAAAAGAACTCGTCATGCACTACGCTGGCGAGTTGTTCGACAAGTTTGCCCATAGAATTGTGCCCATCTACTTGAAGCCAGTGTGGTTTGTTGTGGCACCCGCAGCACGACAGTTAGCCATGTCGCTGGCCAGCGGTACGATTGAAGGGCTACTGCCAATCGTTAGAGGTAAAACAGCGTGATGACATATTTTCTAGTTGCCTGTGCTATTGCTCTGCTTTTGTGGCCGGGAAAGAAAACCCGAGTCCCGACGCTGATTGAACACATCAACGTTGTGCCAGAGCAAAAGGCACCCATCGTCATCAACAGCACCCCCAGTTTCCGGGCAGCGATGGACGCCCTTCACCTAGTCCATCAGCGTTTCAAGACTGTCGGCATGACGCCGGAGCAGCGGGCAGCGATGGACGTCATTGTCCTTGGACTAATGCAGGGGATTGACGATGAACAATAGGATTGTGGGCGTGGCTCTACTGCTTGGGCTGGCTTTTGCGTGGGGCATTGAAGGGCCATCACCAGAGCCGCCCGCCCCAGCACCAGTCCTTGAACTCGACCTTACTGGGCTTTTCGTTGGAGAGTACGCCGCCGACGATGCCAAGTGCCTGTCGTGTTTGTGTGGACAACTCGCAGATATTGTTGAGTACGATGGCACGCTAGACGAGCCAAGACTAAAGACCGGCACGGCTATTGACGATCTGCGTAGGACAGCGAGGGAGTACAGGCTAGAGGGAGTGTCAATCGGGGCGAGGCAACCAAAGGTGCGGGACGCGATTGACGAGTACATGACAGAGAAACTTGGTCTGAGCGGGGGGCCAATCACCGAGAGCCAGAGAGCCTTGTGGGTTCTGACTCTCAGAGAAATATCCGAGGCATCCCGCCATGCAGTTGGTCGCTAGATATATCGCAGCCCTGCTACTCATAGTGGCAATCATCATTGCGGCCTACCAGCCAAGCGATGATATTCTATACGGGCAAAGCGAGGACTTTGGTTTCCAGCCGGATCGGTCTGGCACTGCCAAGTTCCTAGCGGAGTTAGATCAGCCCTACTTCCGGCAGGCCGGTGCCGACATTCTGAAGAACGCCAAGGGCAAAGACACGTTCCTTTGGCGGCAGGCTGACGTCTGTCACCGGCAAGTCTACGGCAGAAAGTTTACTGTCTGGCGGCAGGGAATAGGAGACTGCGTGAGTTTCGGCTACGCAATGGGGTGTTATGTGGTGCTTTGTGTGCAGCACGTAGAGGGCATAGTCCCAGAGCCGCCACTGTTAGTTGCGACGGAGCCACTGTACGGTGGTGCTAGGTGCGAAGCCAGAGGGGTAGAGTTCGCGGGGTTCAGTGACGGGGCGACGGCATCCGGTGCGACTAGGTGGATCAGCGGCCTGCGGAATGGCACGGGTGGCGTACTGTTTAGAGAGAAGTACCGCGACCTAGACTTCACCACTTATTCCCCAGAGGTGGCCAAGAACTTTGGGGCTTATGGCTGCGGTGGCCGGGGTAACGAATGGCTCGACAAGGAAGCCAACAA
>Ga0075481_10000141_pt1 | contig 23299 bp, 19 predicted proteins | sample DEB08_DNA_11_FD_76337 | JGI IMG/M metagenome (GOLD analysis project Ga0075481, IMG submission 76337) | Aqueous microbial communities from the Delaware River and Bay under freshwater to marine salinity gradient to study organic matter... | ecosystem: Environmental > Aquatic > Marine > Coastal ... | reverse complement strand
CCTTTTTGTTCACGTCAATTTCCATCACTCGCATCCTTCATAGAACATACACAAGCTGAAACAGGACTGATTTACTGCGAAAATTGTGACTGTTGGGGACCACATGACTGCAACGCTTGTGTTCGCTTACCATCTGCAGAATTCCTCTGCATGAAATGCGTCTCTATATTCGAGTCTTCAAACGCATTCTTTGAGCATCCATGCATCCAACAATGCCGTTTCTGTGCCAACCCATTGGATGAAGGCAACGGCTGGGAACATTTTTGCCCCCACCTTTACGAGCATCGTATCATGGAAATCGATGAAGAACAACGCGGTGGAGGAGAGAGAGGAGATGATCAATTTGACATTGAAGAATCCCACATGTTCAATGGAGCAAGTCATACAGTCACGCTACGGCCGAGGGTATTGTTTGCAGACCTCGGAAGATTTTTCACAATCGTTCACCCATACGTCTACCATTACGTGACGAATGATGACATTCACGATAAGAGAACGTTTATACAAATCTCCATTCGATTTGAGAAAGAGGATCATGAATTGGATGAGCTTCGTGAGATTGATCATACATTTTCAAATAATGCACGTACTGTCAATCACATCAATTTTGACACATGGTGGACCGAGGAAGTGACGACTAAAATCGACAAAGACATTGACACCTTCTCCAAAGAAGGAAGTGGATGGCGCATCCAACAGGTGTTGAAGTTTGTGATTAACATGTCTGCGAATGATGTGCATGGAGGACGTGGTAAGATGATTCACGTTCCACCGATTCTCAAGAGTCGCAATACGCGTTGGATTCGTGTTCTCAACGTGTATGAAGATGATGGAAATTGTTTCAAGGACGCAATACTTTTCAGTCTGGCAGCTCAAGATGATGCGTTGAAAAGCAAACTATCCAACCTCAGATCTATCAAAGAACTCAGAAACCTCAAATTGAATGATCGCTATCACCTGGACTTTGAGGGTTTGGATGACACAGGATTATTTCGCACGGACAAGATTCATGAATTCGAAAAGAAGAATAACATGATTGTGCGCTGTTATGTTCATTCTATGAAAGGATTTAAAGGTCCTCTTTACATCAATCGAAAAGAATTGAAAGAAGACACACGAATCGTGCACATCATGCTTCTATCAGACATTGAAAACGACATGCTGAACGGACATTACTTTCCCATCGTGAACTTTACGATGATGGCAAAATATTATTATAAAGAAAAGTTCAATGTAGCGTATCGAGCTGGCCCTGTCTGTGCAATGTGTTTGCGAATATTCCCGCCAACAGTATCAACAGAAGAATGGGAACAACATCGCTTTCGCTGTGGCAAACTCACAGCTCAGTTTGAAAAAATGCCCAAGGATCCAATCTTACGTTTCCAGGATCACGCAAGAACCACACAGCCGATGAATGTCTTATATGCAGACATTGAAGCCATCATACAGCCTGACAAGAAAGGCCCTATCCACACCGCAGCTTTCATCGGCTCATATTTAAAATGGCATGATCAATTGCAACACCATGAAACTCATGAAGTGAACATTGACGAAGGAAGCGATTGCGTTGAAAAGTTTATGAAACGTATCGAGCGTATTGTGGTGAACAACATAGAATTACTGAAGGAGACGACCCAGACAAAAATACACATGACCACTGCAGATGAGATCGCATTCGCAAACGCCAAAGCATGTGAGATTTGTGATGACAAAATTTCAAAAGAAAACAAATGCAGAGATCACGACCACATCACCGGCAAGTATTTACAAGCTCTATGTGTGAAATGTAATTTCAGACGTCAGCAAACGCGACGCAAACTGGCAGTCTTTTTCCACAACTGGAAAGGTTATGACAGTCATCAAATCATTCTACACGGGATCTCCAAACTGGATCCGGAGAAGTGGGATGTCTTTCCAACCTACCAACAGGCAGACAAAACATTGTCTGTAAGCTTGAAATATAAGATCTATTCACCGACCCCATTGCAAATGACAGAGGGCATCATTAAGCATATGCGCCCAACACTCTATCAAGTTGTGTTTCGCGATTCCTTTCAATTTCTCTCCTCTTCCCTTGATAAACTGGCAAAGAACTTGGAGGATACGCCCATCACCCGCAACATGATGAAACAGCAATTTGGTTTCCATGATTTAAACATTTTCTCCAAAGGAATCTTCCCATACACATACTTCAATGCATGGGAGAAGTTGAAGGAAACCCAATTACCACCCATCCAATGTTTTTACAATGACCTCACGGATCAACCCTGCTCTCAAGCAGATTACGAAAATGCAAAAAGGACTTGGGAACGGACTGACTGTAAAACCTTGCGAGACTACCTCGTTCTTTACCTTGCTCTAGACGTTGGACTTCTCACTGACATTTTCGAAGACTTTCGGAGATTGGTGTATGAAGTCAGTCAATTGGAAGCGATCCACTACTGTGGTATTCCAGGACTCACATACTCATTTTGTTTCAAGTACTGCAAACTACAACTCCAAGCTCTCCAAGATCCAACTATGTACACTTTTTTTGAAAGTGGAATTCGTGGTGGCATGACATTTGTCAACAAACACAAGGCTGAACGTGAACTACCCTCCGAAGCAAATGATTACACTTACACGCATTTATTTGACTGTGATGCCAACAATTTGTATGGAGCTGCCCTATCGTCCAAGCTTCCACACTCAAAATTCGAATGGATGGATGAAGAAGCATTGATCAACATCACGGATGAATTCATGACACAATGGGATCCTGAGCAAGAGGAGGGTTTCGTTGTTGATGTTGATTTGTACTATCCTCCCGAATGTCAAGATCAAACGATGGACTTACCTCTAGCTCCCATTCCTGACACACCAAAAGAAGAAGACCACAGCCCCTTTATGAAATCTTTGTGGGCAGAGTATCAAAACGGTAAAAAGTACATCGGTGGTGAGAAACTCCTTCTCACACACAAGGACAAGAAACATTACGTGCTTCATCATGGCGCGTTGAAATATTATGTGTCGAAAGGTCTTCAAATCCGCAAAGTACACAAGGGCATCACATTCTACCAAGAGGCATACATCAAGCCCTACGCTGATTTTCATACAAGTTCCCGTGCAGTCGCCAAGAATGATGCAGCCAAAAACATGCACAAACTGTTCATGAATTCTCTGTTTGGCAAGACTATGGAAAATGTGAGGAACTACAAACGATCAAAACTGGTTCGCAACAAGAAGATGTTTCTCAAATACACTCATCACCCTATGGCACATCAATGGTTCAAAATCTTTGATCATGCGATGGTGGTCTCATTACTGAACAATGACATTGAACTGAACAAGGCGATCTACATTGGTATGACAGTTCTCGAATGCTCAAAAATCCAAATGTACAAAATGTTTGATCAATGGTTGTCAAACCCACTCATCAAGCATGTTCAATTGATTGGTGGAGACACTGATTCCTATTTCCTACAAGTCAAATCAAAATATCCACGGGATGATATTCTAAGATACTTTGTAAACTTCCCCAACACAATGGATCCGAATGCACATGGAGTATTCGACAGTTCGAATTATCCAACAACCCATCCACTGTTTTCCAACGCAAACAAAGCAAGATTGGGGTGCTTCAAGGATGAGGCATGTGGCGCAGAGATACAAGAATTCATTTGTCTGTGCCCCAAAATGTACTCCTTCATCAAGGTCGGTGGTGAGGTATCGAATCGAGCAAAAGGAGTGAAGAAAAGCAAGAAGGACACCCTGAGCCATGATAATTATCGCGAAGTGTATGAATCTCGCAAGTCCGTCAGCGTGAATCAAACCTTCCTGCGATCTCAGCACCACGTCATGCGTACCGTGAGCATGACGAAACGAGCACTTTCCGTTTGGGAAGATAAACGATGCTGGATCAATCGAAATGAGTCAGTTCCATACGGTCATCATAAACTATTTAAGGAAAATGGCTTCGACACTGCAGCAGAATATGTCGTCCACGATTGTGAATAAGATGGTCGAAATGAGAGCGTCCGGAACCTTGAACCTTGTAAACATTGAGAAGAAACTGTCATCTTTACCATCCATCACACGCTGCAATTATCGCTCAGCACGTCCGTGTCGACTGTACCTCAGGTGGGAAATGAACAACAACAACAACGTAGTGATTCAACTCTTCCCGAAAGGATGTATTCAAGTGCTTGGTCTCCACGCGGACAACGTGTACGACAAGGTGCATCACTTCTTGTCGCAGCAGCTGTTCCCCAATCGTTTATCTCCTCCTTTGATCAAGTCTATGACAGTATCCCTTCGCTGGTGTGCCTTTGATCTCAGCACTTTGCATTCTAATGCTCGTATTTCTAACGAGCGTGAAATCTTCCCCGCTACCCTTGTATCTCATCCCGTACGTGTGAACGATAAAGAACACCATTTTCACTGCGCCTTGTTTCCCAGTGGAAAAGCTATTGTTACAGGTGTGACCTCTGTGAACCAAGCCCAAGGTGTCCTGACGAGAATTGTACATGAATTAATGTAAATAAAGAAAATCATTCTCACAGCATGATGTTTTGAAAACGAATCAAATGTAACCAATAGTGTATTTATTGAATCCTTTTACTTTCAAAGTCCTTCATAGGAATGCACAAAGCGTTTAACCTTATCAGCGAGGTATGAGAAAACATAAGCATCATTTAAGCCGAGACAACGTTTAATGTCTTCTTTTGACAAGACAGAGTCTTCGCCACGCTGCAGTTTGCGAAAGGGGTAACACGCAGAGTCAAGGAGAGCAGTCATAGTAGGGTACAACGGACGCTCATTGAGGAAGTACAAGCAGTAAGGTCCGCACAGCATGGAAGGTCCTTGGATACGCACAGCTAATTGTTGTATGGGGGTAAACGGCCCTTGCAATAACCACTCGTGAATCGGAGGATAGTTCATTGATGGGTAACCGAAGCTGTCGAAAAATTCTGCATGTCCATCGACTTGGTAGTAGGCAACCCAGTGTTCACCAGGCTTTGTTGACGGATCCGTGTTGAAGATATAACACACATTTTCCGTCTGATGAAGCGGCAGACGATCACTTGGGAAGACCCCACCGAAGGGGAGTGAAGACGTGAGAAATCCTTTGATGCAGCAAGAAGATGTGCACGATTCTTCATGTAGTTTCAGATTCAACAGACGCACCACCGAATCTGTGTTTTCATGTGATAGGACAGAGCAAAGTCGATGTTTAAAGTGTGTCCGACTGAAGCCATCCATGATACGCGTGAGCTCTTTATCACTGAGATTTGACATGGTATCATGAGTGAGAGAGAATTGTGCTGCCTGCGTCTACTTAAGGAGTGTTTCAACCATGAGGAAAGTACGCTCGTATGAGTCATCTACTCCACGCGACGTCGCTTCAGGTTGGGTTTCGGCTCCTTGACGTTGGGTGCAATGAAATCGTTAGGAACCACATTATTATTGCTCTGAATGATGACACGCTTGTCCTCAATGAAAAAACAAAACAACTCCAGATTGTCCGTCACTCCAGCCTCAAACAGTAGCTCTAGGTCATAAGAGCGACGAGAGGGCTCTACAAGAGCATCTACATTAGAGGACGGTGTACAATCAAAGGCTGCCAACCAACTATACTCTTTAAATTGATCCAAGTCAATACCAACATCTTCGTTACTATTAAACATTGATAATGCCTGATTGAACCTACTAAAGACATTCATGTCATCAGCACACTTAATGATGTCTCCACCAATCATCCGTCCTTCAGTTGTTAACGCTATCGTTGAAAGTTTATGTCTGTGGAATATGAATGGCCGAGCGTTGATGTCAATCAGGGTCTTGCTTTTCACCAGAGCAAAAATAGCTAGCTTAGGCTGTTTGTTTTGAAATATGTTAGTTAGAACCTTAGAAACATTCCCTGCAACAATGGTGTATCGAAAACAGTTCAAATGATTAAATTGATAAAGAATGGAAGAGTTCTGTCGCTTTCTGGCAATTAATGCTTGAAGACGAGGGTTTGGATCAATCATAGGGAGATGTAACTTTACATTTTGAAGCACAATCTTATACCTTTGATTGGCTGCTTTTGCCTTCATCTCAAACAGTGCAAATCTAGGATTATTTCGAACGAGGGAAATATCAATACGAAAGCCGGGAGGACATGACTTGCCTTGTTGAAATAAATCGATTTTGAGAGGAAACTGAAAATGCATAAACTTATTGTGAGAAGCTTTGTGAATCACTTGATTGATTGCGTTTTCATTAACATCCCACTTGTGTTGGTCTATATCCAACCCATCCTTCTTAGCATTTAATTGAGTGCTACTTGTCGTGATGGGGAGATGATAGCCTTGTGAAAGCATGTGTGTTCCTTTTGCTGCTTGATTGAATTGAATGAGGTTGTTCATGTACGCTAACCATGCATATGTGCTATTACCTCCTTCCACAGCATTATGATTGATCTTTATATTGACGTCTTGAAAAATAGAATGAGCAGCATTGTTTACGAAAATGACTTCGTCACCCTTCTCTAAATCAACAATATCACCACTGGCATTATACTTTCTGATTTTGGCCTCAAGACTGATAAAGGATTCACCCCACTGCAGCCAATGCTTCTCATCACCTTCAATTTCAAAATTAATATCTCCATCATTAGCAAGGGAATGAACGGGTTGAAGGATTTTTATCCAGACCCCGTCAGCAGACACATCAATGCTTTCATTATGAAACACATCAAACTGAGGGTCAGACAAGACTTCGGTTTCTGTCGCCATGATAAATAACTAAAATAGACGAGAACCACCGTATTGCTTAAAGCCTGAAAGATAACCCTTTTTCGTGGACATTGTTGGGGCAGCATTCAAACGAGGACGCTTCACTGGTGGTAGAGATGGTTCTGAGGTGTCTTCTTCCAACATGCGTTTACCCCGATGGGCAATAGCACGAACAGCCTTTTCTCCAACTTTCCTACTCACATCAGTGAGTTTATGAACTGCTTCCTTTTTTATTGTTTTACCAAGATGATTCAGCTTTTTAGCAACCATATTCTGTACTGTTTCCTTCACTTGATTTGTAGGAGCTGACTTTCGAATGACGGATGCCGCTTTTCTTGAAGGTGTCCTAACACGTTGTTTCACATGCTTTTGAATACGACGTCTAATCCCCCTGCTTCTCACAGCGTGCTGTTTAGATGAGAGTGGTGTGAATGCTGAGGAAGCACTTGATTGCTGCTGCAGCTTCTGTTGTTTGACTGTAGGAATGAGAGTGCGTCGTCGCATATTCCCTACTCTACCCTTTTGCGAAATCGTTGATCGAAGTTTAACTCTGGGACGTTTCCGACGGATAGCTCCACCTGTTTGACCTAGAAAGTAACCTCCTTTCGCAGGTTTGTCATCATATCCCCCCAAAAGTCGTCCACCTTTCATGATGATGATGTTCATGAACGGTTAAATCAAATGAATTACTTAGAATGCTCTTTTCAACCCTCTTTTTGCTTTACGTCGAAAATGAAGTTTCACATAAGTTCTGCCATGCACCAATGGAAGTTTCTCACCATAGTCGGTCATGAGACGAATTCGTATGTTTTTGACTTCAATAGCAGTTACCTTCATGTAATCAACATGAATAAATTCAGTACAAAACACATCATAATATTTTCCTAATTGAAAGGGAATCACACGCAACACTTTTTCTCGTTGACCTCCAATGATACTTTCTTCGACAATGTCACAGTATACAACAATGTTGTAGCTAAACGCTTTCAGATTCAAAGGTTCGGATGCATTCATTGTGCTATCCTTGTTCACCATCGCAGTCTTGAATCCTAAAATATCAGCAAGAAGAGGTTCCATAGTTAGACTGTAGTTTGGTTTTGTCAGTACTGTGATCTGAGTCACATCCTTAGAAACTTTGGTAAATGAAAACAAGAATTGATCCTTGGCTTGATTCAAACCTTTTACAAGACTTGTCTCATTGTACACACCCTTGGTAAGGGTATAATTCGTTTTCTCTTTTCTTTTATCACTCTCATTGCTTGTATAGAAATGTAAGTCGCGCATAATGGTTTGTAGCGTGTTGACACATGAAAATTCTTTTAAACCAACCTCCCAGCTATCACCATGTGGAACTCTCAACGGATGCTCGATGCAATTTGTAAAATCATTAGCACAATTCTCAGGGAATAATGTTGGTTGTGCATTACTCAGGAGATGATACGTCTTGTCATCATCAATCTCCATGGTGTATGATGAGAACAAAGAAGCTTTACATTTGCTTAAAGTTTAATTTACACTGCTTGTGACTTCTCCCTCTACGGAGATTGAGGTAAAGTGCGGCGACGCAAGTGTAGCTTGACATAGGACCTTCCTTGAGAAATGGGGATGAACTCTCCATCGTCCCCACGAAAACTAATTTCAATCTCTTTGATATCCTTGAGGTATAGATCATAATAATCAACAGTTGTCATGGTTTCATTGATCATTTCCCCAAGTTTATGCTTGGTGGTGGGGAAAATGCGCAGAATACGTTCGCGTTGTCCACCAACATAGGTCTCACCAACAAGATTGCAATAAATGATAATGTTAAAAGAAGGAGGAACAATGTCCACAGGAACAGGGGAGATGTAGGTTGTATCAGGTCCAATGTAATCAACGTTTAAATTCAACAAGTGCTTAAACTCACGCAGATCAATAAAATTATGAGAACCTGACTGAATGGTTAAAAAGTGTTGCTCATTCAATGTCACAGCAACATCAGGCAGCCAGGGCTTGATTCCACGTTGCACTTTTTCTATCAATGTCTGAATGGTATACTGTCCGCGAGGAATCACCACCTCCTGAAAGGTGTGAAGAAAATCAGGCTCGTCAATGGTGAAAACATCATTCTTACGATTTTCAAGCTGCGTTGAATAATGATGTAAGAGAGGTGTGTGCGGACTGTAAGGAATCACAACTTCATTCAGTGGTTTTGTTTTATGCTTCACTTTGATTTTCATTCCTTGAATGAAATAAAACATACTCTTTTCATTCTTTAAAAAGCCAACATGTAAGTTGCTTCTCAAAATCCTGTTGCCATAGCGAATTCGGTTTGCATTTTCTAGATGAAACATTTTATACATAAAGTCTTGAACAGGGCTCAATCCTTTTGGTGTATGACGCACTTGTGTCAAGTCCATATTTCTGAAGGGAAAAATGCATCCTTTTTCACGAATGCGACTACAGCAGGCAAGTATCTTAATTTCACTTCCATTTACATATCTTGTTTTTGTTTTATCAGACGATGCCTCCTCAAAGCAGTTTGTTTCGAGTATATCGGACAGTACAGCATCAAACTGGATAGATGCTCCTTTTGGAAGTTTTAGTTTGATAGAATAGTATTCATCATCATTATCCGGTGTGAACCAGTACAAATTGTAAAAAGGAATGTTTTCATTCATTGTGTAAGCTAATGTGTACGGAGTGTAATAACCTCTCGGAATGTCGATTTCCAAGGGATTCTTCAAATTTTCATTTCTTAGAACATGAAAGGGAAGTGTTTGACTACATGTTGCAGTCTGATTCAAACATTGATCAAATTGTTTGACATCCTCATGTATCAGTCTTTCATCATCAGCATCGTAAAAATAGTAATACATTTTCGCTGTATCCTTCAAATGTATGACATTTCTGCTTCTCGTAGCCATATTTATCAAATGTTGTTGCTGCGTCTGTGTGGCAGTAGGCGACTGAGCATGTTCAATCATGTCTCCTAACTGAGAAGTGTACTCTCGAATAAGCTCTCTTGTCACATGTAACTCTGACGATTTCACCTCAACAACCAATTCATTTCCATTCCGATATTCCGCGTGATGCGCAAAGAGAGATTTTTTCAAAGCTCCTGTAGACACAGTTATCCATACATCTTTTGGCAAATGTAAAAGTATTTTGAAACCACGACGACATGGTACACAGGATAAGGAGAAAGCATCGCTATTTCTCATGTTATTTTCACGCAAATTAGTATGCATTTTGTCCTGAATTGCTTTGAGTAGAGTGAAAATAGTGTAAAATCCGGCAGGAATCCTATTTTCAAGTTCATATTCTGCTTGATCTACCTTTTTCCCTTTCTTATGTATCACAATGACTTGTTCCCGATTAAAAAAGAAGAGTATGGAATTGTTTTGGACAAGGAGGTTTAAGTCTTGCGAATATTTATTTTTAAACTGTTGTTCTTTGGTAGTGCTTGTAGGAAGGCTATTGAAATGTCCAATGATGAGTGCCAGTTTTGTCGTGTAGTTTACTAAATCTAAATCAGTTGGGATCATATCAAGAAAAGCAGGTGGTGTTTGTGAATAATAGGACTTGTAGTAATTCTCGCTTTCTTTTTGAATCTCCTGATACTGCTTTCTTATGTTCTCCATATTCTCTGCTTGTTTCTCGTACATCTCCCGAGCTGCCTTCATCTGTTTATCTAACTGAGCTCTCTGTTGTTGCAGATTGTTTTCTGTTTCCTGATTGATCAGACGTATTTTCTTTCCAATCATGTTGTTATATACCAACGGAGCATTCCACAAAGCTTCATATTGCTTTTCCACTTCTTCTCGCTTTTGTGCAATCTTCAAGAAGTCATCATGTTTTTTCTCATAACTTTTTTTCTCCATTTCAATCTGTTTTTTCATACGCTTCTCTTCCTCTTCCAACTGTTCTCTGATTTTGGTTGTATCATTTACTTCAGCAGGAGCTTCAATCGTAGGAAAGATGATTTTTTGACCAGCACCGATACTTATGTCAAGGTTCTTGTCCAACAAAAAAGTTTTGAATATGTTGTAAAATATACCAATGAGAGATCCATCAAATCTAAAATGAAAGGTACATTTCTTTTCATTTTCTATGGATAAATAACCCAAGTCATACCATGCCAATTGCTGTAACAACTCTAAGATGCTAATGCTGCCCAATTTTGATGAGTAGAGATGACGGCTGGAAAAGAGCGTGCGATGAAGTGGAATGACGGAAAACCAATAATCTCTTGCTGCAAAAGTGTAGTCTTCAGTTTTATCCCCTGCTTCAGATGCTTTCTTTGCAGGAAATTCATAGCCTTGTTGTGATGCAGATATTTTTGTGATGATTCGTAAATCTTTGCCAGGCTCTGTGACATAGACACACTGGTCTAATTGAAACACTTGGGCTAATGCTGAGCTGAAAATAAGTGCATAACGTGACTGTTTGTTTTCTAACAACTCAAAGGCAGTCGATGTTTTTAAATTGATAGTGTAGATATCGTTCTTGTTAATGAGTCCATTACTCCCCAAATAAAACACACTAGAGTAATCAGCTTTGAGCTGAAGCACGTGATGATCTGATTTGGTAAGGTAGCGACGAAAAGCATCAATGGGATCTAGTTTTGTTAACTCATTCAATTTATCAACCAGCTTTCGACTGTAAATATAATGTATTTTTACCTCACTTCCGCCTTCAATTAAATAATGAGGTAGGTAGCGATTTAATGTAGAAGACTCATAAACTTTACCAATGCGTATTTTATGATCGTTGACTACTGTGTCAACATTGTTCACGTATCCGAACTCTTTCAAACCAATCTCCCATTGCTGTCGTTCAGGAAATGAAAGCTGTGTGTCCAATTGGGTTTTAAAATGATTAGCTTTATTGTTGTACAATTCAGGTTGAGCATTGCTAATCAAATGTAAAAGACATTCATCTTTATTCGCCGCAAGCATGATGACAAACATGATGACAATTTAATATTGCCTAGTTCCTTTTAGTTCTTTCATCTCAGATTCAGACACCCAAGAGTTCATCGAGGTTGGGTAGCCTTGCCAGTGCACCAAGTACTCCTTTCGCCCTCGTCGACGTCGCGTGTCCAAGATGGCATCGATTTGATAGATCTCCTCCTCGCGGTCGACAGCTTGTACTTCTTGGGGGTAAAAGGAGCCTCGAATGATATCTCCGTTTGCATCCTTGATGACATATTTGGGAATTCCAAAGGGGTTTGTCAACACTTGATGCACAAAGAATTCTTCGGTACTCCAGTTCGCCTCATAGCCACGACCGAATGTACCCTTGTTTCGGGAGATACGAACGCGTGTACCAACTGGGAGAGCTTTTCGTTTCTTGTTTACCTTTGATGGTTTTCGACTTTCCATCGTATTTTCAAAGACTTCCTTCTCATTACTCTTATTCACTTCATTCGGTTTGAACTTAGTGGTCGAATGTGTTGTGTTATTGTACGCAATCATGACTTCATCCAGATAATCTATCCAATTACGACTATTAGTGGCTGTAAAAATCTTTTCCAATTTTTCCTTAATAGTACGGTTCAGTCGCTCCACATGAGCACACTTGTATTGACTAAAGATTGAAAATAACTCAATATCATCCTTGCTCAATACTTGTTGAACGTTGTGATTGTAAAATTCCTTGCCCTCATCAACTTGAAGACGTTGTGGTGTTGGTATACTGCTAAAGAGAGACTCGAGCACCTCAGCAACCTCTTTTCCACGTTTTGATTTGAGTGGAAAGGCCCATGCTTTTCTTGAAAAGATGTCCATGATCATAAGAATGAACTTGTAACCTCTATTCCATTTCACATATTTACTGTAATCCACCAAGTCTGCTTGAAATTGAACGTGTTGATGCGACACGCGATAAGGTTGTAATGGCTTCACGTGCTGTCTCTTCCGCTTGTGAAGCGTGAACGTTGGCTGTTTCCTCAACCATGCTTCCACGTCGCTTCTTTTTAACTTTGAAGCAGCAACAAGTGCCTTTAAAGAGCCGAAACCGGCTTCGTGTTTGGGATTGTAGTATATTTCCTTGAGAAGAGTGTCCTTTTGACTCATAATCTGTTTGATCAATGTGACGAAGAATTGAGTTATTGTCATTCGCACACCAAAAGCATGTGCAGGTAATGGATAACCTAGAACCATCTGCTGGGCAGCAACATTCGCTAAATCGCGACAACAAAGATGAAGCGACAACTGGATTAGCCATTGTATGACATTGTCTATGAAAAGCAAACACTTAGTATGAATAGCGTGGAACACCTTTCCCCTTTTGAATATTTTGTTTCACCTGATGGATTTTTTTATCATATGCATCCATTTGTCTCTTCTTAATTTTACCTCGGATGTCCTTTGATAATGCTACTGACTCACGAGGACGATGACTCACGCCATGCCGCGAACCTGCGAATTTAGGACTGAGAGTTAATGTACGTCTACGTTCACGATCAGTCATCATACTTGTATCTTCAGTCTTTTTTACGTTTTGAACTCCAATATCTTTCAACAGCTTGCTTGCCTCAGCACTATCAGGAATTCTAAAGAAATTGCGACGAATTTTGTCGAAAGCTGCTAGTCTATGGTTGTAAAGATTTACATTGTCTACACTCGGTCGTGTGCGAATGATTTGACGTGCCAAGTTTGCAACATAGGCTTCTTTGGGCTTCACAAAGTCATTTACTTTTTGTTGTTCCTCTGCTTGTTGTACAATACGTTGTAGCGCGCTTGTGGCAGTACTGGCAACTTTCCCACCGCGTTGTTGTTGTTGATACTCATGTTGAGGTATAACAACCATTCTACTGTAATCCATTTTATCTGGTACACGATCTTGATTTAACTTAAACACAATCATGGGTGGCTTAAAGAGGTTGGAACGTAAGCGTAAATTCGGATCACACTGTGGTGTAAAATCAATGAATAAATAACCATATTTTCCTTCCTTGTGTAAGATGTCATGAAAGATACGATAAATGAGATTCATGTTACCTTTTGGAAACATTTTCGATACAAACTGTCCTAGCTGCTGTTGGTTGCGAGGATTATTGAAGGCAACGTAGTAATGCACATTGCTATTTCTCATCCGTTGTTCCTTATCTCCATAAATGTACTGATTAATTTGAATGGCAAAGAATTCCTTATGATGTGTTGCTTTAAGAAATAGGTTTGTTATGTCCTCGCGTGTCTTTGATTCTTGTTGTAAATCATCAAGAATAACCAAGTCATGACGTTCTATTTGTGAAAAATCGTCCTGTGAAGGAAGTCCCTGTTTCATATTTACATGAAAAGCATGCAACTCTTCGTGAAATGCGCTTTCGATTCCGTAAAACCACCACACACGTTGTATGGGATGGCGAAACAGAATATCTTTATGTTTAATCATGTTGAGAACAAATGTAGACTTTCCAGATTTACTGGGCCCAGAAATAATCATTGTACTGTCATTTTCAAATCTAAAATCGTACACTCCCGCAGTGATCTCCATGATGAGCAATGTAAAAGCAATTTCATTTCCATACGTAAAGTTTATTGAAGCAAACTAAACATGAGCAGTGCAGGGTTCGGAAGGACAGTTTACACAAGTCCGCCGCCCACACACTGAGCATTTCTCGTCGTGATAACGAGCGTTTTCATAAGACCATTGGTAAAAGTCAGCAAAGGCAACGTCATACTCACTTTTCACAGCAGAATTGGTGTTGAGCAGATCATTCAGTTTCTTCATGACACCTTTCTGCCCCTTGATTGTTATCCACTCATCCGAAGTGAATAACTCATGAGCACGCTTTTCCACTGTCTTCATGATGAGAAGGTAGTCAGAGCGGTTTCGAGGATCTGCCAGACCAGTTTTGTGCTCTGCAGTGTAGGACATGGTGTAGTATTTGATGGCCCAAATGATGCAGTCTCGGAGAAAACGCTTGGACTTGGCGACTTGCACGTGAGAATTGCGTTGCACGCATTCCATTAAATGCGGCTCCATGTCTGACACTAAAAGCATTTGGTATCGGAGCTCGTGCCAGTATATTTGAGTCACCATTTCCAAGAATGGAGTGAGGAGTTTATGCCACTTTATATTTTCCAGCTCGATCTTCGGGGTGTAGAGAGCAAGGATTGTGTGACAGCGATTTCGGACAAAGTGTGCCAGGTATTGATGCACACTGTCCTCCAGATTCATTGATCCTTCGTACATCCGATCGTCTTCCTCATCCCCGATCTCTTCTTCATCCTCCTTGCACCAAGCTTGATAGAAAGCATAATACTCCTTCGCTATTTTCTGTTGCTCCGCACCAACTGTGTAACAAAGACGTGCTTCGCGATACGCCGCCTTGAGAATGTTCAAAAACAATTCCTTTGCACGGATCTCCATCTGTTCCGTTCGCATCACATACCAACCAGCAGGATCCGGAGGTTGGGCCGAGTATGTTGAATGATGACGGTGCGATTGCTCATCCAGCTGCTTCTCAATCCTCTTGATGAATGAAGGTAGGTGGTTTACTTCGTTAAGAAGTGTTGTAGTCCATGCTTCAATTTCTTCTCGGACTTCAAGACGATTATACGCCTCGATAAGATTGGAAAGATCATCGTCATCATTGCTTTGATGAATCATGCCTGTGGCGCTTTCAAGCTGATTGAGGAATTCATCCAACCATTTCATGACATTTGCAACTGTCCATTTCTTTGTCTTCTCCCACACCTCACGTTTTTGACTTTGAGGTTCGTTCGAACTGTGCTGACCCCCATTTGATGATTTTCGAGCCTTTTTAGCAGGTGGTGGTTGAGGTGCCGTCGGCCTTGCTTGTAAAACATCATCTTTACTCAAATCTTCAAGGTCCTCTTCTTGTTTCGGAACTCGATCCTTCCACAAGATTTGCTCCACACGAGAGGACAGTTGATAATAGCCTTCTTTGTTGTGGAACACACCAGTAATCACCAAACGAACCTCTACGACACGCTTGGGACAGGCTTTCAATGCATCCATTGTAGAAGGTAGACAGGTGGCAATGTCTTCACCGAGTGTAAACACCCGTGGTTTGTTAATCTTTGTTTTAATTTGTGTAATGGTGATATCATTCCACTTTTTCTCTGATAGAATACTTTGCAGTGTAGCACCTTGCTTCAACTGTGCCTGAACGGCCTGCTCAAGAATTGCAACATCCTTCTGCGTTTCTTCATCCACTGTAAATTTGATTCTTCCATCGGTTATGTATTGTGCTGGCAAGTGCCATGACGCCGGTTTTAAAGCAAAACGGATTTTTGCCTCGGACTTCCTCGCTTCAGGGTTTTGTTTCCAACGTCCGTAGCTTTCCACACCAATCGGGATCCATTTGCCACCAGGAAAATCAACGATGCTCCTCTCTTGTAAATATATTCTTTCAATCTTCAAAAGTTGATGTTTGGTTACAACCTTTGCCAAATCAGTTTGATGAGGGATGAATTGACTTGTCTTGAACATGTTGAAGGTTGAGGATTGTTAACAGGAATGAGAATCGAATGAAAGCGTTGTGCTGTGTGACCTCCTATATAACATTTTCACCGCTCCGATTCTGTTTGATGAGTCAGTCAGTCAACGCTCCCAATGGTCTGTTTATCACTCAATCTGGATTTGTTACTAACCCGAGTTACGAATGTATGAGAAAGTTTATCTTAAAGGTTTGATGGGTCAGTCGTCGCTCCCAATGTTCTGTTTGTTGCTAACCCGAGTTACGAATGTATGAGAAAGTTTATCTTAACTGTTGCTAACACGGTTCATGTACTGCGAATGTATGAGAAAGTTCATCTTAACTGTTGATAACATGTTTCATGTTGTATGAGAATGTTTATGTGAACCTTGTTGTTAACACGAATGTGTGTGTGTGTGTGTGAAGTACATGATGCACCGTGCAAGGCTATCGATGACTCACAGTCACAACGCTCTGTTGCAAAATTGAGACATTTTGTGAGAAAAGCAATGTATTTGATGATACTAAATCGAGACTATTATGCGTGAAATGTATTGAATTTTATAATAAAAGTTGAAGTTAAATCTCATGTATTTCGCGTGAAATGTGGTGAATTTACAAGACTCAAATCGGTAATATTTTGCGTGAAAATGATTGAAATTTAAACATCAAAATTTAACATGTTTTCCGAGAAAAATATCTAATTTAGATTGTATGTCAGCCTAACTTGAGGGAAGGAATCTTTTCATCTTGCTCTGTGACTCCTAATGCTCCTTCAATCACATCTTCTACCACCTCTTCTTCAGGTTCAGTTAGATTACGATGGAGACAACGTAGAGCAAGAAAGTTTGCTGTGGACATGAGTAAACCTTTCAACATCTTTGCTGTCTTTGGAATTGTTCGCGCTACCAGAAAACAGACTAAGATTAAGAGGATCAGTACGGGTGTTTCATAATTCTTCATAAATGTTTGATAGCTGAATATTGTCGTGATTGAATTTGCCTCCATTGTGGAGAACGTTGCATTCATGTTTCCCATAGACGACAGAAGTGTGTTATTAATCATGATTGAGCATGAAATTGAATAATATGTTATGTTGCCTAGTTATGAAAACGCATTGAGTTCAAAATATGATCAAATACAGCCGGTTGCTCTAAATAGACTTTGCCAAATGCTTCGGAAAACGGCATCTTCTTTGCATTGAATTGACGCTTCGTTGCCATTAAACTTCGACTTGATGGACGCACAAAATCGCGGAGAATGCGTTTATAAACTTTAAAGAATTCTAATTGCTTGGGTGACAAGAATTTCACATTCCCTTCCTTTCGCATACGTTTCAACAAGATTTTCATATCGTCTATAAATTTTTCAGGGATTTCGTGTACATCTCGCATAATTTTCTTTCGCGCAGTTCCATGGCCATGAGACATGGTCTCTAGCACTCCTTTAAACTTTGATCGCTGATCAGAACATTGAGTACAACGACAGATAGACATCCTCGCTTACTTGTATGCTTTCACATTATTTACTTAGCTCGTAATAAACGGTAGCCTGTTTTCAGTGTTTTCCACGGGTGTTTCCGCACCTCTTTGCTTGTGCGTTTTAGTTCTTCTTTAATCAAGTCAGACGTTGATGAGTATTTTGGGCGCAGAGATGGAATCAAGAAGGTTTCTCCTAATTTACGATTTATAATATGTTTTCCAATACGGTGAGCACTGTCAAAAGCTCGTTTCTTGATAGCATCTTTCAAATGTTTTATGCCGCCTGCGCGTTGACGGCGGACACGTTTTTGATAAGACCTCCTCTTCATAGTTAGCAACCTTGCTGTTTGATGATTACTTAAAAGAACATCATGTACGAGTATGTGTATTTAATGAAGGGTTTTCAACAATTCATACAACTTATAATGTTGAGGGTGGGATTGAACATTTTCACGTAACAATTGGTGAATAAAACGTTCTTTTACCTTGAAAATGTCACTGAACATGTCCATAGAATTCACATCATAAGGATTCACACGATCACGATCTTCTTGCTTCAATTGTAGCATATCGTCCAAATGTTTGAGAGCGCGAATACGACTGTTTTGTTTTGTCTGTGCCATAGCAATGTTGTCTTCCAGCAGCTGACGGATCATTTGATTTTTCATGTCATTGATGCTTCGAATATAATCGTATGAGTTTTCAATGACTGGTCCATCGTCAGTAAAGTCATGCGGAGAAGTAGCTCGGTCATTGGTATAAACATCACTGTCACCAACACCCTTCTCTTTCGTGAAAAAAGGTTTTGGATCAACCGCTGCATCCGTGACAGACGCTGCTTGAGTATTTGTACTTGTTTCGATGTTCGACGTTGGAATTGTCTCAGTGATCGCATTTATTCGGAGGGGAGGTGGGGTACCGACAGCTGTATCTCTCGTCAGTAGAGGAGCTGTCTCGAGTGTGGGTGGATTTACGAGACCCGGTACGAAGGTGTTTATGTATTCTTGCTGCATTTCTCCTGGCGTCTCGTGTTCTGTGAACAGCATGGTTTGCAGCGTTTTCAGTGGCATGTTTAACGATAATGATGTGTCGAGCCAATTAGTGATGTCAGCCGCCTTTGCTGCTTCATACAGAGCATCAAATTCGTATGGTGGTGGTGGTAAAGCAGTAGCCACAGCTGTTGCAAGATCCTCTGGATTGGGTAATCCTATTGTCGGATATGAACTTGGTCCCGGGACAGGTGATGTATTGTAGTCCAAATCAACATTGTAATTCCTCTTCGGTTTTCGATCTCGTTTTGGTGGTGGTGGTGATGGAACATTGTCTTCATCCGACGAAATTTGAAACACCTCGACCAGGTCAGGATGCATTCTGTCTGCATCGAATTCTCGATTAAAGAATTCATCAACTTGTTGACGTTCCAACCGATTGAGTTTTCGATTGGATTTGAGATGTCCTCCATGAGCTTTAACAAAGTCTTGGATTTGGGAAGGTCTTGCTTTATGCGTGTTGATGTATTGGAAAGGTTTGTGCTCCGGACAGATCATGAGTGTTTCTTCTGAGTCTGTTTTAGTCGGTTTCATTTTGTGAAATCGTTGCATGTGGTCGGAAAGCTTTTGTGACTTTTGAAATTTAGTACACACAGGACAACGTACAAATCGAAGTTGTCGGCGTATGGATACGTTCGGTGATTCTTTCGTTGATCTTCTCATCATTAAATTTGTCTTCCAAAATCCTTGCTTATATATGCCCCAGACATCAATACTTGATGACGTAGGGTTTCTATGGTTTCCAGTGACACATGAAGAGTGTTGTACAACTCAAGGTCTAATAAAAGAAACCATCGACTCAGAGGATGTCCAACTTCGTTTCGTAAATAAGTGTTTAATGTTGTCCACGAAATATGTTTCTCCTCTTCTATATAACAATCTCTTGAGCAATTATCCATGCGAAATGTGTTATATACATGATGTACCTCATCGTCTAAATCCATTTCTCCTTTTTCTTTTTCTTCTTTTCCCTCCACCTCGCAGCTTACTAGCGATTGCATCCACAGCGTGATGTCCTGCTGCTCCTGCTGCTCCTAATGCAGCAGCTGTTCCTGCTGCTTTTAAACCTGCTAATATGAGAGGTGGAATCACAAGTGGGATAAAACCACCACGCTGTCTTCTACTGCCTCTGAAAATCCCACCAATCTGTTTTCGACTCCCACGATAAAATCCTCCTCTCATTACAGATATAACCACTTGAAACCAGGAATACGTCTCAAACGAAGGTATTTAACTCTGAGTCGCTTCATGCTTAAACATCCCCCATTCAGCGATTACTTAAAAGATTTCTCTTTTGAGGATTGTGATATTGAGAGCATATAACACATTAAACATTAACGGGGAAGAGGGTGTGAATTAAAAGGAAGGAACATATTGTCAGAGGGGATAGGACTTAGAGGGATGAGGATTGGAGAGTGAGAGAAACCATCTCCCTCCGAGGGATCGGGGGAAGCAGGAGAGTCGGGAATGTTTATAGGCTCAGCGAGAGAGTCAGGGATGAGGATTGGAGAGTCTGTGTCGCTGTAGTCAGTTATGGGTACAATGGGCCACTCCGCCCAAAGGGTAGGTATGATGTCCTCGATCGGTAGTGTGTCCGCGACCGGGTCCGGCTCAAAGAGGTCCCAGAAAGGAATGGCAGGTGGTGGTGGTGTGGAGGGGTCCGCGTTCTCGTCGTTTTGCTCCCAAAATGTTGGCGGTAGCGCTGGAGGAAGTGGAGGGTTATCGAGGTTGCTTCTGTCTCCCAGAGCAAGTGGGAGGTTGCGCGGGATGATATGGGACTGAGTCCAAAACGGAGGGCCGACCATCGTGCTGCGACAGCAGAGAATGTACCATCGCTCCCGACGCATCGGTTTATGTACAGAAGTTCGGAGGCGGTAACCATGGTTTTTGTTGCTGATGTGATGGGAGCTATGTGTTAGTGCCCATGGCAATAAGACAGATCCCATCGTTAGACTTTGACTCCGCAAGGTTCTGAGTCACAATCCCATGGACCAAACATGCGATAGGTTTGACTGGTCGTTCGTTGCAAAATATTCCTTCGAAACATGCCTTCTTCTCCGTTGTTTTTCAACGTGCGACTCAGGACATAGGTCAGGGTGGGGGATTGCCAGCGTTCAATGCATGTACAGGAGGAAAGATATACAGTTTCTATATTCAGTTCTTGAAACGCAATGTTTAATCCAAGTTCGATTGCCATGATATAAGCACAAGAGATACCATGTCGAAGTCTCTTTTCTGTCGTTTCGTTAAGCCATTTGGAATTCACATTACCACGCCATTGGTCGTGAAACGTACTCACATTGCAATACTTTTGGTTTCTGTTCCACCCCACGTGAATTGGGGCTTCAAATTCTGTCTTTTGAGTGTTGTCCTTTATGAAGTGACAAATATTATGCAATGGATCGTACGCTCGTTCTGACCATGGTTTGAGGGGGTAAGTTATCATTTCATACTGCATGAGCAATTCTCGCCCTCTCCATTCAAACGGACCAGAAATAAATTGTGATTCATCACCTTCAATACCGTAAATGTTGACTTGACCATGTTTCATCCAAAACTTATAAAACAGTTCGCGAAAGCATTCCGTTGAAACACCATATTTATTTACCAACTTTGGGTTGATACCATGCACGTTGTTGCGAGCGTATGACATTGTTGTGATGTCCATAGGTAAGAAAAATGGATGGAAAATAAAATGATGTAGTATGTCGATCGCTCTGCAAATATTATTTTCAACCTCCCAATTGATGACTGTGATTTCTTCAACAGGAAGACCCTCAGTAGAGATGGTGATAAATGACTTGTCTGCTGACATGATGGTAAAGAAATCTCAACTATTCCATCTATTCATACTTAAATGAGGGAGATGATTCATGCTCCTTACAGCTCCTATTCTGAGATGAGTTTTTTTTTGCTCCTTATAGCTCTCTCTGATGATGAGTCATGAGCTTTACCGCTCCCAGCCAGGCGAAGTGTGATTCGTCATCTGTCATAGAGCTTCTGTTTACAGATTGGTTGTTTGTATATTCCGGCTGATAACTCTTGTAAACTTTCTCATGAGTTTCTGTGGAAGATTTTCTATATAAGCTATTACTGTCTTTCCACCAAATCATCTGAACATGGCATTCAATAGCGAGCAAGAATCTCAGCGTCTCAGCAAGCTTGGTCAGTGTTGGAAGCAACAGTCAGTGTTGGAACTTGATCGTGCAGAGGAAAAGGAGGCGAAGAAGAAGAAGCAGAAACAGAAGACGAAGGAGATTGAGAAAAATCAAAAGTGTGATTCTCCACAGACGAAGCCTGCGACTTCGAGCTCATGGATCCCTATGACACCAGTGTCTCATGATTATGACACCAAGACATGCGAATGTTATCAGTACGAGGTGACGGGTGACTGTTGGTGCGAGATGTGGTGATGATGATTGAGACTGATATTATAGTAAATATATAACATAAATTTGATTCATGATCTTGCTTTCATTGTAATAATCTCATGCGGAATATGTTTGGATTGGAAAATCGATGGGTTCTCCGCAGGGGCATCTTTTAAGTTTGATGATGCATTGTTCACACAGAGACAAGTGGCTACAAGGTAAACATAGCCGTGACAGGGGTTTTGTACAAGAAGGGTTTTTACAAAGAAAGCTTTGCTAGTTACCACCCGAATTACTACTAACCTCGGATATAACGAGCAGGTGGTTGTCATTGCAATCCATTGCTGCTAGTTACCCACCCGAATTACTACTAACCTCGGATATAACGAACACGCTATGAAAGATAGAAAATATTTTTTTAAATCTATTTAATAGAAAATATTTTCAATATTTAGATCTATTTAATCTAAACTCTATTTAATCTATTCTATTCTATTTTCTATTCTAAAGATAGAAAATATTTTTTTGTACCAATTTCGCTTACAGCGAGCAATGGTAATAACGAGCATTTAGTTAGACTATATCTACTGTACTTCTTGATAATTCACAAGCTGTAAATGACCCGATCAGAAACGTAAAGCGATATAATATTTCTTACCATGTTTATTAACGGGGAAGTGGTCGTTTTTGTTTTGCAGTTCTTCGCCACTCTTCTAAATCCATGCTTTGTACTGTTGTTGCTGTTGCTGTTGATGTTGTTGTTGCTATTGCTGTTGTTGTTGTTGCTGGGGTTGGATGATTTGCCATATTCACCGCCAGCGGGTGCTCCGGATCATCCTGTAGCGTCTGTATCAAGTTGGGATGATGCAGGATGATGAGCAAGTTCTCTTTAATCGATTCCATGAAATCTATGGTAGGATAGTTGTTGGCAGTCATTTCGTTCGTCGTTTCTTATGGCGAAAATGTGTCAGTGATGACATTTATACTCATCTTTATCAAGTTCACAGATTTGTATAGCTTGGTTTAAAATAAATCATTTGCTTCCGGGACATTGCAGTACTGTCGACATGAACTTGTTATGTAATGGTTTCAGTTGTCGCTGTTACAAGATCCAGCGCTCGAACACGTAAAGCTCCCACGTCTCTCAATGTTTGTTGACACACCGCGCACTTCCTGTCAGCGCTACCCAGCGCACCGCTCCTGATAA
>Ga0075481_10000138_pt1 | contig 23512 bp, 25 predicted proteins | sample DEB08_DNA_11_FD_76337 | JGI IMG/M metagenome (GOLD analysis project Ga0075481, IMG submission 76337) | Aqueous microbial communities from the Delaware River and Bay under freshwater to marine salinity gradient to study organic matter... | ecosystem: Environmental > Aquatic > Marine > Coastal ... | reverse complement strand
AACAATAGAGTCTATTGGGTAATTTGTATTTTTACTATCTATTACTACTCCGACTGCTTCTCCAAGAATTGGAGCATCTGGTTCTGTCCCAATAGTCCAAGCATTCGGATTCATATTTACTCGCATGTAAGGATCTGTGCTACAATAAATGTTTTTTACTAGAAATTCGTTTTGTTTTAAAACAGGTATTTCTACATCAACTATTTTGAAATAGGTAGGTTCTACTTTACCTATTATTTTATGTTTTATTTGTACTTGTTTAGTTTGCATATTTGTTATAATATTCGGCAAGACGTTGAGCCCATATTTCACAGTACATATCAAATCTGGCACCTTCTATGACAAATTCTTTGAATTTGTTGTCTCTACTTACCATTAGTATTACACCTTTTTTGATATTTGTACCATACATCTCATTATGTGCTAATGCGTATGCACAACACTGTAAATAATAATCTTCAATCCATTCTTCTTTTTTGATTTTCTTAGAAGTTTTAAAATCTATAATTGCTTCATCGCCATTGTGTAAACCTACACAGTCCGTTGTGCCGGCATACAGTCCGTGAGCTAAAAGACCTATTTCAGTCCCCCAAACTTCGTCAACATTCTTAAATCCCTCATCAATAACTAACTGACTCATTTCTTTAGCCATAACACTGATTTGATTATTACCAAAACTTATTTCTTCTCCAAGAATATATTTTTCGATAGCATTGTGTACTTTTGTGCCTAAGCCGGCACTTTCTCTGCTTATCCTATTTGCTTCTTCATCGCCGACTCGTTTTCGCCATTCAAATAAAGCAGTTTTATCTGACGTTTTATCTAAAACAGTAGTTACACTGGGCACAGGAACTTCGTCGGCTCCCACATATTTTCTGCCTTCTGGTGTTGTAACTCTTTTTAATTGAACATAGTCAAATTTTTCTTTTAGTAGCATGCCATAGATTCCTTTTTTATATTATACATGATTTTTGTTAAGATGTCAAATTGCCTGTTGGTTATTAAAATAGGTTGATATAGATTTATGCCAATCTGCACCAAAGTGTATATGATCTCTGGCAGTATGTTTAAACCATTCCTTAATGGGTTGATTACACTGATTGACAATTTTTATGTTTGGTTCTACATTTTGAAAAATATGAAACCAATTTGGTAAGTACAAATCATTTTCAACTGCCCATAAAGCAGTCATGAATGTGTTTCTATCCCATATTTTTAATTCAATATTATTTGCAATACAAAAATTTGTAATACTTTGTGTTGCTATCCAACGATAAAATTGCCTAGTATTTTGATTTATTACACTGTCAATATCTTCGTACTGTTTTAAAAAATAATGTACACCAGATGTCAATCCTTCAAAATAACCTCTGTTAGAAATACCGGTCCATCTTTCGGAGTGTGGTATACAAATATATGCTTTTTTAAACTTTTTTGTATTATACATACTAGTCAGCAAAACATAAGCATCTATTAAATTACCACTTACTACTCCAGAATTATATATCGGTAAATCCTCATCTAAATTTTGATGCCACAAATATTCTTCCGGTAATCCCATGCCAAATGTATTACTATCTCCAAACACTGGAATAAACTCATTTTCATCGTAATCATCTAAATTGAATTTGTTACGCATTCCTTCGGTATTTAATTTATAACTTAATGTTGGAAACAGGTTATACCACTCTTGTTTGTCTATATTAAATAATTTTTTATACTTGTTATTTTCTATATTATGTTTGTTTGTAGATTGTGTATGAGTTTGCCACATGTTGAGATTTTTTTTCTTATCTTTGTTTTTAGACTCCAATGCAACTCTAAGAGCATTTTTAATTTGGTCTGAATCGTCATTTGGAACATCAAAACTTATATAAGGTATCTCGGTAGGCAATTTTTCTGGTTGTATTGTGTACTCGTTATTTTGAGTTTTAAAGACTTCTACGGCTTCATCAAACAAGTCTGTTTCTTTATATTGTGCAGGATCACCGCCTCTGGTAACTGCTTTAATAAAATTTAATGCTATTTCTTGGTATGATCCGTTAAACTGATCATATAATTTCCATTCTAATAATTTAGCCGCACGAAGTAATCTCGATTCCATGCTACTATTTATTTTAGGATTATGTGGGTAATTGGTCTTTTACGGCGGACAGTGCTTGATCACCAGCCATATTGCCTACATCAACTTCAGGCTCTTCCGGATCTACATCTGGCTCAACCATGTCGTTTGGAATATTGCCTGCTGGAGTAATTGAGTCTATAGTTGCATTAGATACAACCTGCATGTCATTTAGTGCGGCTACTAATTCGTCAGCACTCATTAAAAAACCGTCTTGTGCAAGAGCCGATCTAAATTCTTCTGTGGATATTTCTGTATTATCTGAACCAACAAATTGTGCTAATCTGTCAAGTACTGCTACTCTAAGATCATCAAAGTATGCTTCAAACAGCAACACTTCTGAAATTTTCATTATAATTCTACTGGTGCTCTGCCCAATGGTTCTTCTTCAGGACCTGCCGCGGCTGGAACATTATCAACTGGTGCATCCATGTCCATGTCGTCTGTTGGCAATGGTTCTTCTAATCCCATATCACCTGCAGGTGTATCCAGTGATGACTCTCCTGTTAAACCACCAATTGCACTGTCAATTTCTGCTTTGGCATTTTTAGAATTTTGTAGATGTGCTTCTAATGCTGATTGCATTGAAGTAACAAATCCTTGTGCCGCTTCAGCACCAAACTCTGCTCTCATTTGATCAGCAATAGCAGGAACATCTTCATTAGCCATTCTACCAATTCTTTCAATTTGATCTTGAATATCATCTGCTAATGCTCTTGCCGCCATAACAACTTCTGCTTCTTCCACACTTGACTCGGTGATCATTTCGTCGATAATATCGTCAAACATGCTTTCTTTTTTGGCTTGTTTTTTCTCGTCGGAAGTGTTGCCAGTAACTTTGTAAGTTTCGCCGTCTACTTCAAACTCATCCTTACCTTGTGCAATCGCGTCTTTTCTTGCACCAGTAAATGCATTCTGTTCTGCAACTTTTTTGCCAAACATTTGAATACCACCCACTACTGCATCTTCTTCTAAACCGTTAAGGAAGCCTACTACTGCGTCTCTGCTTTTACCAGTCACTCTAGCAAATGTATCAATTTTTTCATCAATTGCTTTTAAACTGTCTACATCTGATATTTCAACACCACATTCTTTTGCAAGTTCTGCAAGCAAGAATTCATTTAATTCTGTTTGTGGCATTTCCACTGACTCATGGGAGCCACCACATGATGATTCATAATATTCTTTAGCGGCTTTTAAAACAATCGGTAAAACAAATTCATCGTCATATGCAAATCGGGAATCTTGACGGAATCTGTTCATACACTCTTTGCTTGCTTCATCTACAGTGTAACCACTATCCATTAAACTTTGAACACTTGCAACCAGCATGCCTTTCATCTCTTTCATTGCAGGACTTTCTGCATACATGCCTGACTCAAGCATTACATCTATAATGTCTCTAACACCTAAATACTTTGCATATTCAGGATCTAGTTGAAATTTTTTGTTAGTGTTTCTAAGTCTAACTACATGATTATTTGCTTGTTCTCTAACATTTTCTAGTTTAGATTTTGTATGAAATCCTGATACTTTAACACCATGATTTTCTTTTAGGTATGAATTAAGTTGCCTAACTCTTACAATACCTGATTTTTTAAAATTTGCAATTTTCATAATATGTTCCCGATTTAATAAAATTGTTAAATGTATTTATCAAAAAGATAGAAAAATTATAATTTTTTATAATCGATACTTTCAATAGATGTATTATGCAACGAAGATACTAACGACCTCTTTTCATCATAATACCGTAGAAGGCTGATATCTTTTCGTGATTGCACAACTATTATTTTGTCTAAGTCATTGGTAGTGTCAAGTGTGTAATTATAAAAGTATAAATCGTTGATATGTTTTAAAAGTTTATCACTGTGTTTATCAACAATTTCTTTGCATCTTTTAATTAAAGGACTAATTTTGGGTTTGGGTGCCTTGTTTAAAACAGAGCAAATTGTGTATGCGGCTTGGCCGACAGGAATACGTGAAATTTGTGCTTGTTTAGTTTTACCATCTACAACAGAATAGAGTTTATTGTTATCTCCTGCTACAAAATAGAAATTTCTTTTGCTGACATTTTGAACTGCTTGTTCAAGTTTTTTTGCTATTTCATTCTTTTTCTTTTTAGAAATGTTCTTTCTGAGGATACGTTTTGTATTTTGTTTTGCCATTGTCATTTATCTTTAATACTAATCCACGTTGACGTAAGTTAGTGGCCATATGCAATTCATTTTCTTGCAGGTCTACTTCATATATACCGTTTTCTGCTTTTATTTTGTCAAAAAAACGAAACTCGTTAGAGCTAACTACAGTAAGACCGTTTTTAGTATGAAGCATTTTCATACTTATCTCTTGATAATAGTAGAGTTTTCTGTCTTAGGACCAGGTTTTTTATGTGCCCATTTAGTTTTTTTAGGCTTTTTAGGTCTTTGGACAACTCTGTTTACATCACTAGATATAGGCTGTACTACAGTTGCTACAGAACCGGCAGTCATTGTTTCTGAAATAATATCATTGATCTTCATACAAGTATTTATCTTATTTGGTAGTCAATGGTAACTTATATCCAGGCCTTATTTCTAAAAATTCATGGACACCTAGTGTGCTGTTTGTTTTTATTTTATGTAACCTTTCAACAAAATGGTTATAATTATGTATTAAATCAACTGATATTCTATCATTTAACTGATTCCACTCAACAGGATTTTGTTTGATTTCTTGCAATTTACATAATATATCACATATTAAACTAATTTTATCTATAACATTTCTGGTTATGTCTAATTTTTTTGTGTCTACTAAATAATCAAATGTTTTATAACCCAAATTTTCTAAATGCCTATAAGTATGTGTACTGCCAAGTACAATAAAAGGCTGACACATTACTATAGGTTTAAAAACTTTTTCACTTACAAATAAATTATTATTAGAAAATGTTTCTGTAATTACTTGAATATCACAATTCATCATGTTTTGTATAAAATTATTGTCGCCAAACTGTTTCATATGAACTATGTCGTCGGTTCGCACATCCGCTTCTAACGGATAGACAGGCTGTAATAAGTCTAACCATTCTATTGATTGTTTAACATCCTCTTTAGAAATAATGTTATGTTCTAAATCAATTGATAATTCTGAAATTGTCTTTTTATACAACTCCTCAAAAGGGACACTAGGACTACTAACATAACCATATTGTATAAGATCATTTTTAATCATGCAACCAAGTAATAATGCCCTATGATATTTTGGTGCATTATTCAAACAACTAAATAGAAATTGTTTTTGCAAATTTGTTTCTATGTTAAATAATTTGTTATTATCAACATAATTATATTGTATGCTATCAAATAACTCTGCCATGCTATCTTCTAGAAAATTGTTTGAACAAAAAGTTTTAAAATTTGTATAGCCAGATTCTTGTTGCATATCTTGTATGTTATAACTGCTGTTACAGTAAAAAGTATTATCAGGATCCAAACAAAAATGATGTACTACTTGAGAAATAAATTTAAATATATGATCATCGCAAAAACCTTCTGCACTGTTGTCAAACAATATAACAGGCAATTCATGATCAATAATATATTTAGGTATTAGATGTTTACTGTTATATTTGTGTTTTTCCCACAATTGATATAATTCTTTTGAGCCTATACCATCTAAACTAATTACAAATATTGCTTTTACGTTAGGATGAACTTTTTCTTGTGAGGTCCAGTACTGGTCTAACTGTCTACATTGACCATATACACTTTGTTTTGCATGGCTGGGCACATTACTCAAAAGATGTTTTTGTCCACAACTGGCAAGAAAATTTACAAAAGGATTATCGATATCAACTAATTGCATTAGCAATATTTATTTTAAAATTTTACAATTTTTAAAAGTTCGTGGTTTGACTCTGTGGCAGTTGACGATACTATGTTAAAATTAAATTTTTCTGCAATTTTATGGATTTCATTATTATGCACATTCTCTAATAAAATAATTTCGCATAATTGAGACATATTTTTATCAATGTGTGCAAAAAATTCAGTGTGTATATGCCAATTTTTATCGACTGCAAGTCTATTCCAAGTTTCTTTTGGGATATTCTTAAAAAACATATATTGCTGGCTATTAAATTGTTTAAAGTGAGGTGGGTTCCCAACTATTAAATTAAATTGATGAGTTTCTGACAAACTTTGTATATTATCAGTGTGTATTACTGTGACGTTATCTTTTATGTGTGGATTACTGTCAAGTGTATTGTTTATATCTATAATAGCATTTTCATCACATTCTAATAAAGTTACATGATTACATATACCTGATGCTAATAGAGCAAAGCCAATAAAACCGGGGCCTGCACACCATTCTAGCACATGATTATATTTTTGATTTTGAAGATAGTTTATGTAATCTATAGCAAACGTTCTGCCGCCGCCATCGTTTTGAGGATTATAAAAGACTTGAATATCATTGACTTGCCAAATATGTTGAATATTCATACAAGTATTTAATTACTTTTTCTTTTTGCCGCTTTTCATGTTGGCACACCAGTGATACATTTTACCCTTCTCACCACTGTACTTTTTTGCTTTTGCTCGTAAATCTGTAACTGAACCCTTGCAACTGGCTCCTGCTTTTTTGACTCTGCCAGGACGGCTTTTGCCTTTCTTCTTACCGTCAGCAAAGTTTTCGTCTACACTTTTACTGACATGCTTTTTGTTTACCAGCTCATACTCCACCATGTCACCATAGTCGTCTATGACTGCAACTTCATATACGCTCTTGCCAAACTCCACTGAAGATTTTTTCTTTTTCTTCTTTTTCTTGTTAGATGACTTGTATGGTGCAAACCCGCCTACATAAAAAATTCCTCTGCTTGGTGGAGGAGTGGCTTCAGCAGAATCGGAGCCACTGTCTCCTGCGTCTCCGGAATCTGCAGACCCGCTGTCGCCACTTGAACTTGTTGCACCGCCAGTACCACCTGCGGCTCCGCCGCCTGCACCAGCGCCTGCTTCTTCTGTGGTGTGTTGATACTTGCTCATAAGATCTTCTAGTGTGGCATCAACAATCACAGCAGGAACGCTGTCAAAACCCAAATGTCTGTATGCATCATATCTATGGTGCCCGTTTACTATGCGTAGCTGTTTGTCTAGTAATATTGGCTTTGCTTGTTTGTTCTTGATTTTTTGTACTGCTTTTTTATATTCAGATTCCACACGCTCTGTTTGCACAGGTTTCATTTTTTTCAAGGATAGCTTGCCTTGGCGATATCCAAAGTCATCCTTGATATCGTCTACATGTATCTGTGGCATTTGACTGCGTGGTATGCCTTTGTGTGCTACTTCAAACAGTTTCATTTCAGCTTTCTCATCACATCTGGATGTAATTTTGCTTTTATGTAACTGCGTAACACATCACGTAAATCATGTTGATCGCCTGCCATTGCTCTAGCAGAACGGAAATCTCTGATCATACTTGGATCAGGAACAGCAGTATACGCAATCATCTGGCCTTTGAGGTCTCCGCTCAACAGTGGCTTGCTGAGTATCTCTCGCAGTGTTCTCACAGTGCTGTTGTCTGGTACAGCACCTTCACGCACACTTTCTTTTACATTAGCAATATTAGTCAAGTCTTTCCACAAGTCGCCTTTTTCAATATAGTTTCGCATGTAACCGTCTGCAGTCTTATAAGTGCGGAAAGTGACCAATCGCTTGTTGCTGTCTTGATCAATGATTGCCATTTCCGGATTTTCTTTGGCTTCATCGTATACTGCAACCAAGTTTAAACCTTGCTGGTGTAGTTTGTCAAATCTCTTTGGATCCAATATGTAAGTGCCTTTCTTTGTGCCTGTGAACTGCTTTAACAATATTCTATCATCGTCTCGTGCCTGGAAAAACTTAAATGCTTTTGCCAACAGCTTTACATATTTCTTTTCGTCGTCGTCTGTTTTGATAAAGTTGTTGATACTTTCCACTGCGGCTTTGTAACCAATTTCTTGTGCCGCTAATCTACCTTTAACGCTTTCGTCTTGTGCTGCCTTTAGATAAGCAACCTTGGCGTCGCTGATGTCGGCAATACGGAATCTACCGTGTACACCAAATAACTCGTCTTGCAGTATACTAAATCTTTGTTCTGCTGATGCTTTTCTTCCGCCAGAGATTGCGCCGCCGCCAACTTGATGTATCTGTTTAACTGAGCCTACTTTGATGCTGTAGCCTCTGTATTTCTTTTCTGTTTCGTTTTCGAATTCAATATCAGTTTTGGTTTCTGTTTCGCCACTTACACCATCACCTATCACACGCACTAAATCATATCTACCGTTGGTAGCATACACGTCTGCACGTCTGCCTGTTTCACTGTTAGCATCGTCAACGATGTCTCTGGCAATTTTAGCAAACGGTGTGTCTGCTAACACAGCATTAGGATCTTTGAATGCTGTCCATTGCTCTGGTTTAAGAGACACAGTAACCCAGAACTCGTCTGCTAAATCTTTGTTCTCCGCATCAGCTACTTTTAGATCATATGTTACACCATTTTCCAGTTTGGGTATCCATTTTACAACATCTTCTAATGTTATATCTCTGGTGGGTCTGGCGATAAACCTCACAAACGCTGCCAGTGCATGGTATGCCTCTGCAACTTCTCCTCGATTGAAAACAACTTTTTTAGCAGTGGGAGAATCGGTTGTTGTTTTTAATTGTCCTTTCCACAGTGTCTTAGCAATCACTTGTTCAGTGTCTTTGCCACTGTGATCCTTGCCTTGCCCTGTGATAATGTCTGAGGTACTTGTCACAGACTGGCCGGGATCAGCAGTGAAGGTGTGAGCCCCAGTTGCTCCCATCTTCAATACTGGACTGTTGGATTGCAGTATGTCGTTGATGGCTTTGATGTAACCAGGTAAACTGGTTGATGTTGGATTAGGTCCTAGCACTGCTTCTGTTTTCTTTTTGCCTGCACAGTGTGCTTTTTGGCTGAAGCCTTTTGGATTGCTACAGTTGATGCTGTCCTTGTACTTTTTGCTCCAGGCTTCGTCAATTTTTTTCTTATCCACTTTGGCAAGTATACGCAACTGCTCTTCTAGCGGTAGTTTATCAAATTTATCAAATGTATTCATACTTTCACTCTGTGGTTTTGCTCTCACCAGTGCTTGACTGATTGGCATTGGTTCTCTTATATCACGATCAACGTTGTTTATCATATGTATCAACATTCGTACTTTTGTTGCTCTATCAACTTGCGTTTCATTGTTTAAGAACGCAACTAAATCTTGCTTTTCACTGTCTTTGACATACTGCTGTATGCCGTTGTTCATCATGTAATCAAACTCTCTGAAGTTTTCTCTGGCTTTGGCAAAATCATTAAGTGCTTGACTATCAGATGCTGTACCGGCTTTTTTGTTATCTTTGTTTATACGCCATGTCACTGCAGAACTTGGTTCAAATGGCTCGCCATCTGGTCCGTTAAGTTCTGCTCTGGGTATCAGCGGGCCAAATTTTCCTACGCCTTCTCTGCCGTCACCTAATTTGTTTGTGAACTCGACATTTTGTTGTTGAAGTTCAGATTTTACTTTCTGATTGTCATCATTGATGTCGATGTATTTTTCAGAAAGATCATTAAATTTTATTTTGTATGTGCTTTCAAATTTTCTCAGCACTGCCTGTGCTTTTTCCCAACGCCAAGTATCTTTATACTGATCAGGGTTTGCTAACATCTTTGATGCTTGTAATGCAGTGAAGTAGTGTATGGTGGGCATTATCAACAGTTCACCATAATCAGTGCGGTGTATGTTGCTGGTTTGCTGAAGAGCCCTTGCAACGCCTTCTGGTGCCAGGTGCGGTAAGCCTTGTGCAAAACCTTTTTCTGCAAATATATATCCACCAAAATCAAATGCATGCACTTTGAATGTTTGTGGTCCATGTTTTTTCTGGAACTTTGCTTGCTGTTTGTCTAACTGTTTCTTGTTGGCAATTTCACTGCTTTGGCTGTCAAATCCGTGACTTTGTGCTACTTTGTCAAAGCCACTTAAAAATTCTTTGATAGCATCTGTTCTCTGCTTGATGATTTCTGGAACAGGCCCTAAACGATAGAAGCCATCGCCTCCACGTTGTTTCATTTCGTAGTATCTAGAATAAGCAGAACGAATATAATTTTGCATACTGTCACGCAATTGATGTGCTACAGGATCGTCCCACACCATTCTAGCATTAGGTTGTTCAATGCCTTTAACCATATCCATTATTTGTTCTGCGGTGCGTTCGCCCATTCCAAAATATTGGGGGCCATCTCTGTGATGTGCATGTTCGGTGCCTAGTAGATCTTTGTGCTTGTCTCCCATCTCATGATCTTTGGTTTTAACAGCATCAACAAGATTAGTAACTAACTTGGCAATCTCTCTCATGCTATCAATGTACAAGCCTGGATTCTCTTCTCTGATATCTTCCAAGTGATCCCAACGAGTTCGCATCTTGATCATCATTTTACTGAGTGCATTATCTACATAACTGTCGTCAAATGAGGACCTTCTTGGATCATGATCCTTGCTTACAGGATGTTCCCACTCTGGATACTGTTTGAGATGGTCCTGGAATGCTTTTAGTTTTTTGGAGTCTACTGGACTGCCGGGCGTAAACATTGCTTGCTCGCTGTAGCCACCTTGTGTAACTGATTTGTGGAATTCTTTATATTCTCTGCCTCTACGACCGCTGTTTACCTGATCCAGCCAAGACGCGGCATAGTCTGTGGTTGTGTTTGCGGCATCTGCTAACAGTTTTGCAAACTTTATTGCTTGTTGGCCGTCTTGTAATTCACCGCTGTGTACAGCATTCCACATGCCTGTGATCATTTTTTCCACTTGGTTGGCTGTTAAATATTCTGGTTCTTGAACAACTGATTTCTTGAACAGTTTGTCCACACCATTTTTAATTCTACCCAATATCTGTTTGGGTGTTAAATTGCTTCTACTGTTACCAGTATCAATTTTAGTGTGGTGACCATTTATTAAACTGTTCAATTTGTCATAATCTAATTCAAAGTCTTTGAGTGCTGATCTTAATATACCAATGCTTTTTGCATTTGGTGTTGCACGGTTATGTCCTTGGCTAAGATCATATCCTGCTTGTGCAATGGCACCTGCAAAGTTTCTTTGAGCTTTTTTCAATAAATCTTGTAATCTGTCAGCATCAGGACCATCAGTTTCAACATCTTCGTTTGTTTTATTTTTTACAGTATGATATTCAGCAAGTGTGTTGTATGCCGCGACAAGATATCTCAGGTGCTCTACATAATTGTCTTTGCTGAAGTAGTCTTTTAACACATCAACTGCTGGTGCTTCTACATCAGGATTGATTCTGTATTTGACTCGTTCTTCGTCATCTGCACTGATTTTGCCTATGTTGTTGATCAGCCTGTACAATGCTGTTGCATAGTCACGAGTATAAAGTTTATCACTGTATGCTGATTGCATCGTTGTGGCATAACGAATGACTGCTTTTGCTACTTTGGGGAAATCTCTGTGATAGTCATTACCGCCACCAATTCTGAATTCGATCAGTTGATTACCTGTTCTTATATCCGAATCACCTTTGAAATTGATACTGCTAAACTTGTCTCTGCTGATGCCTGAACTTAAAATATCTTCAATTTGTTCTATAGTTTTAGCATCTGGATTTGCTTTTAATTTGTGACCTAACTTTTCTAAATTTTTATATTGGCTTTTAGCATAACTGTTGTTTTCTCTGCCAAATGTGCTGAGTAAATATTTGTCACCCAACAATACTGCAAGTTTAACTGGATTTATTTCTTCTTTTTCTTCACTGTCTAAACTCATGGTCACATGCAAGCCAGTTGAACTGTTGGTGTCTACATCTTGATTTTCTAACCATGCAAATAGGCTTTTCATTTCTTCCAGCATTTTTCTGGGTGTGCTGTACACCGGTGAAATGATCTCAGAGCCTGTGCCATCTGTTTGAATACTGCTGTCATCCTCTACACGCCAGTAATCTTGAGTGGTGTCACCTGCTCTACTGTGATATTCTCCTGCTTGAACTACTTGATATTGACTGTTTTTGTCTGTCCAGTCTGTCAGATAGTCTGCAACTTCTTCTTGGCCACCACCTTCGCCTCCACGGTTTGGATCGTACAAATAGATATCATGCTCACTTAAACAACTAATCCAACTACCGTATTCTTCATTTGCCCAGTAGTCCATATCATACTCTGATCGAGCTCTATCAATAGCATCGTCAAATGCTTCGCCATTTTCGCGGATATCTTCTCTTAACCAATCTTTGTAATCGTCTAATAATTCTTCTTCCACATACTGACGACCCCAGTTCATAAAGTCCCAATCTTCGTATTCTTCTTGGTCTTCTTTTGGTAAGTCATCTAATATGCGTTCTTTGTATTCTTCTATGTCATCTTCGCTAAGTTCATCTTCTATGTACTTGTTGAGATAGTATTCATCTTCTTCGCGGTCGCTAACCATTTCATCAATGATGTCACTTTCAAGTTCCAATGCTGGACCTTCCAGTATCCATTCATTATAACTCTCTTCAACTCTATTGACAGATCTGCTACCTTCCTGATCGTGTATAAAGTCTTCGATATCATACCAGCCATAATCGTATAGCCATTCACCTTCGTCATCATCACTGCTACCATACACATTGTCCCATGAAGTTTCTGCTTCAAAGCCACATTTGATAGGAAGGTCTAATGCCTGCTGTGCAATTTCTTTACTGTTAAAGTTGATTTCAAAAATCAGTTCTTCGCCTTGCTCTCGAAGTTTGTTTTTTCTAACTAATCTTTTTAAACCGGCGCGATCTTTGTTTTTAAATTTTATCCCTGATCCTGACTTTTTAATCAATGTTCCTAGTTTGCCTTCTTCCATAGGCAATTCAATTTCGTCGTCCGGTTGTATTGTATAAAATTCTTTGCTTTTTTGATTTTGCACAATAAGTGCATCTTTGTTTTTTCCTTGTCCAACAGGGCTAACTACTTTAACTGCATTGCCTTTGTCATCTGCAAATTCAAAATCTTTTTCTAATTCACTTGCTTTTGCAATTTTTGGCTGTTGTGGTTGTTCCTGTTCTGGCTCTTTAACATTTAGGCCAGGAGTAGTTGTTGGACTGCCTAAATCTTTTTTAGGTGTTTGTTTTTGCACAGTGGGACTAGCAACTGCATTTGCTTTTGCATTAGCACCAGATTGCTGGCTTCCAACTGCTGTTGGTGTTCCTGGTTTAAGTCCGTATTCGTTTAAAATAGACTGAAATGTTCTTATATCTTTAAACTTCATTATCTGCGCCTATTAGTTGATCTATTTAAACTTTTTACTCTTCTACTTGCAGGGTTCATTCTTTTTGTTCTTTTTGCTTTACGCATCATTCTAGCACCCATTCGTGCTTTAGTTTTTTTCAATGTCAATCTTTTTTTCATGTCAATAGGTTTGTGACATTGACTTGGATTACTTACTACTCTACCTTTGCGTCTTCCACTGGTGCATCGTACTGCACGTTTAACAGTTTTACCCATTTTACGCCAAACCATTCTGGCTTCAATTATAGTATCTTCTGTAAGTTCGTTTAATCTCATAATTACCCAGTAAACATATTCACTATCAATCCAACTAACACTGCAACAAGTGTTGTAAAACTTGTGCCTACAATAGCAACAAGCCAATTTTCTAATTTGTTTAATCTTGTTTTAGTGTCTTCTTTGAATTCACGAAGTTCAGTTGTTATGCTTTCAATTCTCAACATGTCAGCAATAATATGAGCTTCTAAATTATTTGATTCGGCATACACTTGTTTTTCTTCAGACATTGCTTTTGGTTGTGTTTTTTTCATATTATAATAAATCCTGTTTTGTAAATTCCATATTTAATACATTTTTAGTATCTATAGTACCGCTATTTAAAACAATACCGTTTAATTCATCAACTAATGTCTGTACTGTGTGTGCCCCGGGTCTTTCAGTGGCAAATTTAAATATCCAACCTGCACCGGTTAAACTTGGTGCGCCATAATTTTCTAAAAGAAAATTTCCAGTCCCATCTAATTCAACTGGATTATTCATTACAATAGGCATTGCCCTTAACCCAATAACTTGCACAACACTCTCAAAATCTTTTTGAGTAACGTCATTAAAATCATTAGTAACTGTGATGTCTAATTTTGTAAAAAGTGTAAAAAATTCTATGTTTCCTGTTACAACTTCTATAGAGCCCATTGCTCCACTTCTTGTTCCAACCATGATGTCTCCTGTGTATTAGTTGTATTTATCACTATTTAAAATTTTTTAACTAGAACTAGAAGCCAAAAAAAATCCCCACGTAAGTGAGGATTTTTAATGTTACTTTTGAAGTAAACTTATGCTACGATGTAATCACCGCTTGTTACTGTTGCGTTTGCACCTAGTACACTTACAACTGAAGCCTGGATTGCTGTAACGTTTGGTTGACCTTCAACTGCCACGTACATAACTCTTGCGTTTGCAGAGTTGATGATTACTGGAGTTGCATGTAAAGCGATTGCTTGTACTACTTGCTCACCTGGGTCAGCCGCGCCTGCTGTAAAACCAAAGTTGCTGATGTCATCAGAACCGTCTACTTCGTCTACGATAAGGTGTGTTAAAGAACCGACAAGTAATTGTCCTTCTGCTACACCACCATTTACTCTTGATAATGCCATTTTAATTCTCCTAAATTGGTCTTTGCATGTTTGTGGTCTTTAAACCACCGCCTTTTAAGTTATCTAAACATGCTCTGGTTACTAGTATTTATGAAAAATAATGATTTTTTAGGGTTTTTAGAAAGGATAATATGCTGATTATCTACGTGATTTACGGTATTTGTTGCCCATTTGCATTACTTTATCAAGTTTACCCGCTAAATTATCACCAATATCCATGCCACTACCTACTGCTGTGTCCATACTTGTTAAATCTGGTACAACATCGCCCATTGCCTGTTTCAGTTTATCAGAAACTTTACCTCTGGTTCTCAAATGACCGTGCGTTCTATCCTGCCAACCTGCTTGACCTGCAGGTTGTTGCACTGAAATAGATTTGTTATCATCGTCTGCACCGTATGTCATGTTAGCACTTGTAGATTTAGCAGTTGTGTTGTTTCGTTTTTTCTTTTTTGCTCGATATTCTTCTAAAGCCATTGATATTGCATCAGTAGGGCTAACTCCGCCGGCGCCAAATATTGCTTTTCCACGACTAGCAACATAACTTTTTGCCCCAGAATCAAAATGTTGTCCGGCAACTTTTAACCATCCAGTATAAGCATTGTCAAATCTCTTGTATTCTTCTGGAGAGGCCGCTTCATGTATGATATCTTTAATTAGCATAAATGTATTTATCTAAAAACTCATCATGTTCTTGTATTTCTGTTTTAAATTTGGTTGTTGCTGGATGATATAGTAAAGTTTGATTTTCGTTTGATGCATTAGATTTTTTTCCAAATGCTTCTATCTCTTGTAATTGTTGTTCTGATTCCCATAACCAGTTAAATTTATTATACATATATTCACTGTTATTTAATCGTAGATGATCCAAAGCAATTATATGTAAATTATTTGCACCGCAACATTGTTTTTCACAAACACTTTTTGTAAAAGATGTTAAATTACTGTATTCTTTTATTGTTTGCTCAAACATCTGAAATATTGTGGTTTCACTCTCATTTGAATAATTTGCATTTTCTAATCCTGTATAACTAACATAATTGGCCAGTGATTCCACTGTTTCAACTATTGGCCTGAAACCTGTTATAATGTAAACTGTTTTAAATTTCATTGACATATTTTTAAAAAACAAAAACATTTTTTCAGGATCCATAAAATGTAAAAAATTAGGTCTAGTTACATATAAATATTCAGTCAGTGTATCATCCTTTAATCTATGCTCAAATCGTTTAAAGAAATTGTCAAAAAGAATTTCAAAAGAATAATATGAGTTGAAAAAACTTTCCAAAAATCCAAAACCTTCTCCTAGATGTAAACCATCTTCTTTTAATAACATTTTTTGATTTTGATAAACAGCCGGTGTTATTTTATTATCATTCAATCTTTGTAAATGTTTATCTAACATTTCAAAAGGATTTACCGGCATTATTTTTTGCCTAATATGAAGAGGAGACTGATGAAATAAGTCGTACAGATATGTAGTGCCAGTTCTGCGTGGTCCTATATGTAAAATAAAATTATATTTTTTTTCTTCCACTAGCCCAATATCCTGCTACTGCACCAATTCCTGCACCGCTAACTGAGCCAAGTTTGCCTTTGGTAAGTTTTGGAAGTACTTTACTTCCTGCATAGGCTCCAATTGCTGTTGCCGCCGCACGTTTTAATGTATCTGATTTTTGTGGTAAAGGTTTAAGTTCTCTTCTTGTACTCATTGAACTTATGTGTGTGAAAATTTCACTACCCCTACCTTTTGATCTAATATTTTGTAATAATTTACTTATAATCATCTGTCTTTGAGAAAATTTTAAACTTTGCCATTCAACTATCAATCTTCGCATTTGTTTAAATATTGGATTTTCTATTTTTAATTGTGTTTCTAATCTAAATAAAAATGTAGTTGCATCACTTTTGCTTACAGCATCTTTTGCAAGTCTTTGCATAAACATGAAATGCTTTCTGTTTTGAAATGATAGGGATTTTAATAGAGATCTATCCGAACCAGATATTTTTAAATTACCGTAATCTGGATTATTGATTACAAATCCTAGTAGATATAAATCTGTTGCGGCTGTTCTAAAAACTGCATATGGTCCATATTGACATGTTTTAGTTGCATATGCAATGCCATAATCATGTTGTTTATTGTCTAGAACAAACATGTATGTAGATAATGTTTGCAAATAAAATAAATCGGCAATATCTCTGCCAGACAATCTCGAAAAACTGCCTGTAGTTCTGTACAGTCTACTTTCTGCGAGCTCTTGATTTATAAGTTTAAATTCGTACATTATGCTCCCGGTTTGCCTGAACCAAAGTTTAATCTACTAAACTCTAATCTGTCTACTAATTTAAGAGCATTACCCATTCTGTCTACAGCAACAAAACCTTCCTCGCCGGTTACTTCTAATCCTTTATCGCTTTGAATGAAAGTTCCTATCTGTCTAATTTGTTCTAATTTTTTAACAATTTTTACTTTTGCTTCTATAATTTTTAAATATAAATCATATACTGCTACAATACCAGGTACATGTTCTTTGATAAATTTCACACCTTGTACCATTTTAGCAGTTTTAGCATCTATACTTTTTTGCGTTTTAACTTTACTGATTTCTTTTGTCATAAAATCTATATACTTTTGTACAAAACCTTGTGCAAATTTTGTAGGCTCATCAAATGATCCTTGACGTACTTGATTGTTTGCATGTGCTTTTAATTGTTGTAAGAAATCTTTGCCTATTAAATCAGTGCCTTTTTCTAACCAACTGAATGTGTCAGCATCTATACTTTTTAAATAACTATCTGCCTCACTTATAGTATTCAATAAATCGTTACTTTCGTCTTTAGTAAAGGTTACAGTACCACTTAAATCTTTTATTCTAGCATCTCTGTGCCATACTCCATTGGCTTGACCTAACACACTGCTGTCAAAACCAAATTTAGCAGTTGTGTCTGCTAGTGTTGGACCGCCAACATATTCTGTGTGCCACACAATACCGAATCTTGCATTTTGAATTTGTTTACCTAACTCGCTGTCTTTTGGTACAGCATATGTGATTGTGTTTGGTTTAAAAACTATGTGGGGTTCGCTATCAATGTTTATTTCTTTAATATCTTCTTGACCAGCAAACAGCATGTCACCTTGTGCAACTGTGTCCCAATTTAATCTACCTAAAAATTTTAATGCTAATTTTAATTTATCTCTTAAACCACTAGCATCTTTATCACCTTGATCAGCATGATTACGTTCAATGTCTTGAGGGGTAAAGTTCAGTTTAGGTTTTTGTGCAAACACACCTTTTGTGCCTACAAAAAATTTACCTGTTTGTGGATCTTTGCCGGCAATAATAGCAGGAGCACCGTCCCATTTGGTTGTCATACTAACAGGTGCTTTGCTGTTTCCTTCTAACATTTGATGTAAACTGTATAGATAGTCTACGGCTTCTTTTGCACCTGCAAAACCTTTATTAAAGATATTGTCTTCTAAATGTTCAAGGTGAGTGTTTTTGCCTTCTTTGGCTTCTAATAATACACTTTCTGAAAGTAGTTGAGTAACAAGTGGTTTCGAAATTTCTACAAATTTCACTTTAAACTCCTGCTAATACTTTGTATTCAAATAACTCTAAATCTTTTTGGGGTATTAAAACAACATCTGATTGTGATTCTGTAATAAGAACTTTGTAACCTAATTGTTCCCAAGTAATGCCAGCATATTCTAATACTTTATTTACATGTTCAAATGATTCTCTGCTCATACTTCTTGCTACTTTAACAAGTTCTTGATAAGCAGGACTTTGTTTGTCCATTTTAGTTCTTTTTAGCATAGCAGGTAATGTTGCGGCATAATTACTGATGTCAACATTCTGAGATTTCATTTGAGATAATCTATCAACAAATTGTTGTGCGGCTTGCTCGTCGCCACTCATAACCTTTTTTTGTAAGTATGTTAAATCTGTTTTTGCTACATTTGCTACTGCTTTCTTATCAGTGGGTTGATCTGGTTGAGGTTTACTTCTCAATAAATTGCCCATTGCTCTACCAATGCCTGCACCTGCTGTGGCACCTGTTCTCTTCCACACATTGGCATTTGGGTCTGCTTTAGTTTTGGTTGCAAGTTCGCCGCCAATTGCTTGGTTAAACTTAGATTTTAATTTATCAACAAAACCCTGTGGTTCTTGTCCTTTATTAGCATAATACTTATCTAACTGTTTTGCTTGACTGGATGTTGGACTTAAATGAACAGCACCTTGTGCTGGTTGTTTGGTTTTTGGGTCAACCTCAATCCAGCCCTGTGCGGAATTACTAAAAGTTCTACCGTCTGGTAATTTTATTTCTGACGATTGATAATCTCTAGTAGCGGCTTTTTGCCTTGCCATTTGAGCAATTCTGCCCATAGATTGAACAGCACCTTGCTGAAAGTTTCGCTTTTGTTTGTTTTTTAGAAACTGTTGTCTTGCCCTACTTTGAGGTGCTTCATTTATCTCGTTGATTCTCATCGGTGCTCTCTTTTACAATTTTCTTTATGCCTCGTGAAAATTTCATATAGTCACCGCTTTTGAGACTGTTTATAAGTCTACGCTCTAGATCTAGTGCAGTTTCGTTGTCATATAGCTCATACAATGTTTTTTTGATATTTGCGGCACTAGAAACTAAATGCTCTACACGATTTTCAAGAATATGGTGTTTATTCCTATCAACACTGATAGAATTTAACTCTTCTAATATACTTCTTGTTTTTTTCACAGCATTTATTCCTTAATTACACATATTTATCATCTACATGTCGTTTTTCTTTAAGAACTCTCGTATGCCTAATGCCTGACTAACTGTATTTTCAGCAGATGGCTCATCTGCCTTGATACTGTTACTACGTTTTAGTTGATCAACTAATGATGATGTAGTTACTGTCAATGCATCCTCATCATCGTCATCTAGATCTGATACTCGTAACGTATCTGGGTTAAATTTTAGATCAACTTTACTGCCAACACCACTACTAGAACGTGTTTTCATAAACTGTATTTGGTACCTGCCACGCTCTCGCATTGCATTACTTGTAAAAATACCAACAACATTATCTGCTGTTTGAATTTTACTGATACCACCTGCAATATGATGGTGGTCGAATTCTATCTCTTCTACCGCACCTCTGTTCAACTGAGATGCTGTTACTAATAATAGTCCTTTTTCGACTGCTAAATTTCTCAATTCTTCAGAAACATATTTGTCCTTGATAAACAGATCTCCTGGGCTGACTCTAGCACTAATTGGCATCATGAGATCCAAGTAGTCAACTAACAGTGCATCTACTTTTACATCTGCATTTATTTCATATTCTCGAACAAATGCTCTAATATCATTAGCAGTTACACCATTAGGCATCTGTTTAACTCTAAACTTACCTGCACCTTTGCCTTTCATACGCACTTTGAGATCAACATCATCCATGTTTTTCATAATCTCTTTAGTACCGAATTCACTGACCATAGCATCAAGACGCATACTGATAAGTTGTTCACTAAGTTCTAATGATACATAAACAACATTTAATCCTGCTAAACTCCAGTTTACGCCCAAGTTTTGTAAGAACAAACTTTTACCTGCCCCTGAGCCTCCTGCGAATATTGTTATTTCTCCTCTGTTCAGACCACCGTAAAGTTTTTGGTCGAACATTTTCCATCCTGTTGGTGTTGCACCTGCTTGGTTTTTTATCCACTGTAATCTTTCCTTTGGATTTTCGAAATAGTCTAAACCTAGATCTTTTACAAGTCCTACTTGACTTGCTTGTTTAATTTTATTTTCTACAGCACCATAATCTTGTTTTTCTAACAAGTCGGTACTGTCTAATATGGCTTTTTCTAGTGCTTTGTGTCTACAAAAAGTTTCAAAACTATCCAAAAACCATTCAATATGATTATCAGTTATACCGTCTACACGTTCTAAGTCTATATTTGTAGTTGCACTAATTTGATCAATGGTAGGAATACTGCTATATTCTTGAGAATGTTGTTTTAGAAATTTAACAGTATCTTGATATTTTCTGTTAAACATATATGGTTCAACAATATTATTTACCCTCACAAATAACTCAGGGTCACTTATAATAAAACGAAGAAATAATTCTTGAATTTCTTCTGTGTATTCTTGTCTATCCATATATTTTCATTGCTCCTTCATAGAGAAACTGTGCTAATAATTTATGACCTTTTTCGTTTGGATGGTGATCATCATGGCTAACAATTAAATCAGGATCACCATCCAAAAATCCTGCAAAAGAAATACCAGTCCATTTGGTTTTGTCTATACACTTTAATAACATGTTTTCTAATTGTGTTTTTTGAGGATTATAAAAGTCTAAAAATTTGTTACTAACAACATGTTCTTCAGGTGACATAGTAGTAAAGTAAAATTTTATATTATTCTTTAAAAAATAGTTCTGTAAGGTTAAAATATTTTTAAGCAAATGTATTTTGTAATCAGTTGTACTCCATAAGTATAACATTTCTTGAGTTGCCGCGTCTACGAATTTATCATTATTTTTTACTTCTAAATCACATATCATTGTAAGGCTTGATTTTGGGACATTATTTAAAATTTGATTTGGGTAGTCTATGTATGTTGTTAAACCCACATAATCATTTATAGACTTGTTATACACTTCTTTTCTATACTGACTGGTCCACTGAATTATAACAATATAATCACTCATGTCATTACTTTCACAAAAATCTATAGTAGTCCGAACAATTCGATCATTACTTCCGCCGCCTAATGATAAATTAGTAACGTCATCAAACTTATCACTTAATTGTGCTGGCCAGGCAATACTCATAGGTGGAAGTATTTGGTTATTTTTGTCTCTTGGTGTTTGATGACCATAAGTAAAACTACATCCATTTGCTAAAAGTTTCATAGCATACCTCTTTGTTTCATTTCTCGTAGTATTGCATCTCCTATTAGTTTATGGCCAAGTTTGTTGGGGTGACCATCTGTATCACTTACTTTGTTTTTATCCATGTAGAATGTTAAAGGTTGTTTTGACCACAATGATAAATCTAAAGATTTTTTTAAATTTAATTCATACTTAGTAGGTCTATTATCTATGTCATCGAATGACATACCGTTTGGATTAGAGCCGAGATGTCCAAAATAAGACATAGATGTAAACATAAAAGGTATGTTTTTTTGTTTTAAAAAGTTTTCTAAAAGAAATACATTTTTATAATATTGAACAAACATATCATTAAAAGATTTTACAAATAATGTTTGATTTTCTGCGGCAGATATAAAATTTTTATATGCAGTTGTTTTTTTAAATTTAGAAATATATTTTCCATTATCAAAATGAACAGTGTATTTTGAATTTTTTGATTGCTCTTTAACAGATTGTGTTAAGTTAGTCTGAGATAAATTACATACTCCAGCCCAATCTTTTACTAAATCTACATATACTTCATAACGCAACGGTGACGTCCACTGAATAACAGCAACATGATTTTGTCGAGGTTTAGAAAAATACTCCATTGTGGTTCTCAAAATACGATCATTACTGCCGCCTGCTAACGCTGAAATAATCACATCATCGAAATGGTTGCGTATTTGGTTTGCCCAAACATATTTTGCAGGAGGGTTTAATTGGCCTTCTGTGTTGTGTACTTCGCCATGGCCCCTAGTAAAACTGCAACCGTTTGTATAAAGTATCATAGATATCTACCCACTAAAAATCCTGCTAAAAATACAAGCCAATCAAATACAAAATGCATTATAAATGAAATAGCAAATATTTCCTTCCAATGCTCTTTACAAATGTTTAACCATTCTGCAAATTTTCTCATAACATTTTTGCCTGTACTTGAATTTTAATTTTATTGTTTGATGCATTCTGTAAAATACTTTTTAAAGTTAAAAGTCTACCATACTTAACAACTGCATCAGCCGCATCTTTTATACCATCCTTCCACGGAGGAAAACTTACTTCCCATCCTAATTCAACTGCTTGTTCTATGAGTTGCTTACCGGCTCTGTCTCTGTCTGGGCATAAAATTACACGTTTATTTAATTTGTCAATTAAATGTGCCTGCTCTGGTGTAACACCGTTTCCTAATACACTAATACCATCAACAAGGATAGCATCAAAAACACCTTCTGTAACTATTACAAAATCTCTATCACTATCAACAAATTTATCTATATTAAAAACATAACCACTTTGCATATTAAGCAAATATTTTGGCGTTTCTTTGTCAGGTGGATTGATATGTCTTCCGGTCCAGCCAACTAATTCATCATTGTACATAAATGGCACAACAATTCTAGATTTATACAAATTGTTATCAAAGTGCAATAACGGATAAACACCTAAAAGTTTACGTGATAATGCATATTGTTTTACAGCATGATTGTCTGGCAGAGATTCGATTAAATTGGCGTCTTTAGGTAAGTTTACAACATCAAATGTAGATGCACTATACACATATGCATCTGTTTCTTCTATATTAAGATCGTCTGAGTATTTAAGCAAATTAAATACAACCTCCTGGATGTCTTTTTGAGATGCACCTAAAGTTTCTACTAATTTTTTATACCTAGCACCCAATCTAGGTGTAGGTGACCATCCAGTTGTATAATTGCAATTAAAACAATGATAACTTATTTTTGAACTGTTTTGTATAACTCCACCACGTTTACGTTTATCAGTACACATAGGGCAATTAAA
>Ga0075481_10000128_pt1 | contig 24633 bp, 19 predicted proteins | sample DEB08_DNA_11_FD_76337 | JGI IMG/M metagenome (GOLD analysis project Ga0075481, IMG submission 76337) | Aqueous microbial communities from the Delaware River and Bay under freshwater to marine salinity gradient to study organic matter... | ecosystem: Environmental > Aquatic > Marine > Coastal ... | reverse complement strand
CTGATGATGTGGATAAACTGGTTCGTGTTGGTATTAACACAACTAATCCGCAATATGAATTGGACGTTGAGGGTCAGATTAGAACGACAACCTCCATCATTTCAGATACTGCTCGTATCGCAAACTTGGATATTGACACGATTGTTAACCCAAGTTTGAACCTTCGTGCTCCTGTTCTCCAAACATTCCCAGATCCAGATACTGGAGAATTGCTGTACCCTCGTTCGGCAACTCCAACATTTGATGATGACAGTAATAAAATTGCTACTACCAATTTCGTATATAACATCGCTACAAACGACGTTGGTGGTCGTATTTACGTTTCTGCTCAGATTGGTTCTGATGACTTTGATGGTCGCTCCGCTACCAAACCAGTTAGAACAATTAAAAGAGCAACTCAACTTGCTGCTCTTACCGATCAAAAAGAAACCCTCATCGTTGCAGGTGGAGATTATTTAGAAGATAACCCAATCTCCCTGCCAGATCTTTGTTCTGTTGTAGGTGATAACATTCGTCTTTGTATCATTAGACCCCAGAATCCTGGGAAACATATGTTCAAGGCGTCGAACGAGAACTATGTAACAGGCATCACTTTCCGTGATAATCTTAACTCTGAAGGCAACCCAGCATTTACTTGGGGATATGCTTATGTATTTGACGATAAGCAAAGATTCTTCTATCCTAAAACTTTAGGTGGTCAGTATGGAAGAGCATTTGAATTAGGACACAAGATTGCTGCACCTCAAGAATGGGAACTGACTTTCAGTTCCAATGGTGGTGGTATTCTTCTTGTTCCTGGATTAGTACTTACAAATACTACCACGTTAGGTACTGGTGTCATTACTGATGTTACTTTTAATGATGCTACTGATCAATCAGGTGTTGTCACTATTAACAATATCGTTGGTGATATTGATTCCGTTGGTGCAATCTATCAATACACAACAAATTCTACAACTTATAACCTTAGTGTAGATGTAGGTGAGCAGTTAACACCAGATGCACAAGTCGTTAAGCATGTAACCAGTCACCAGACATATGGTGTTAAGAGTTTAAAGTATGATCCTATTAACTATCCCCAGGGACTTATTGTTACCATTGTTGATGGATTCTATCATGAGTATGAAGTAGGGCAATATGTAGAACTTTCAAATTTACCGAATCAAGGGACATTTGGGGATCTTGGTAGATTTAATGGTAGGCAGTATGTTTCTCACAGAATTGAATCAGATGACGGATTTAGTACTCAATTTGTAGTATTTAAAGATACTCCAACTGATCTTATTTCTCTAGGTGCAGTTAATGGTGAGTATAGTGTTACTTCGTTTGGTGCGACTGTAACTTCAGACGATCACTATGTAGTATTCTCTCTCGATAATTCTCCACGTAAATTTGAAGAATCCAATAAGAGTCCAAACAGATATCTTGATGCTGTTGATCTGATTAGTAGAAACCAAGAAGGTATTGCAGCAGAGTCCCTTAGAAGAGCTAAGGCAGAATATACCTCTTTAGTTGTTCCTGATGAGAATCAGTGCAAAACCGATATCGGTCATATTGTTAATGCTATTAACTATGACTTGACTTGGGGTGGTAATGCTGCAACTAAAGAAGCAGCAGATTACTACTATGATGCTGGTGCATTAACTCACATTGAAAATCAACTCAAAGAAACTACTTACGCATTTGAGCAAGCAAGAGACCTGTCTATTCAGGCAATGCGTAACCAGTTAAATTATGTTGATACTTCAAGCACTGGTACATTTACTAGAGTAAGTGGATACACTGGCGGTCTTCGTGCTGCTATCTGGGATAATGAAAAGTTCGTTGCCGTTGGAGATTCTGGAGCAATCCACACTTCAGTAGATGGTTCTACTTGGGTTGCTCAAACCAGTGGAACTACGGAAAATCTCAACGACATCCGTTGGAATAAGTGGGCAGTTGGATTGAGAGGAGTTCCTGAGTATGTTGCAGTAGGTGCAAACGGAACTATTCTATGGTCAAACAATGGTACAACTTGGTATAGTGTAGGATCTGGATCTTCTGAGGATTTATATGCAATTGCATATAATGGCACTAATTATGTTGTAGTTGGTAATAATTCTACAGTATTGTATTCTAGTAATGTCACTTCATGGCAAATAGGGACAACTAGTGGGGTGTCATCTGACCTTAGAGATGTCATTTATAATGATGATATTGATAAGTTTATTGCTGTTGGTATTGGTGGTGTCATCCTTGAGTCCACTGATGGAAATACTTGGACTGCACAGGAAAGTGGAACAAGTAACCCACTTCTTGGCATTACTTGGACTGAAGGTAGAATGGTTGCTACCTCAACTAATGGCAAACTCTGCATTAGTGATGATGGTGGATTAACCTGGGAAACTAATTATGTTACTACTAATGTAGAAGCAGATCGTTATCAAGATGCTGCTGACCTCATTCTTGAGAACAAGAAACTAATTGCAGCACAGGCAGTTTATGCATATGTTGATGCAAACGCATTTACTATCCCAACTGGCAACCAAAACTGTGTAGACGACGTTGTAGATGTACTTGAGGCAATCGCTCATGACATCCGCCATGGTGGTAATGCTGCTACCTATGATGCGGCTTCTTACTATGTTGGTACAACTCATGTTGATGGTGAAGAGGCAGAAACTGTAGCAATCATCAACAATGCAAGAGATCTTGCTAAAGATGCAATGCGTAATATTTCTATTACGCTTTCATATCTGACAGACAATACTTATACATCTGGTTTAGAAGCACAATTTACAACTGACATTGTTCAGTTTACAAAACCAGATATTTCTCTCGATGGATCTGATCCTACAACTGCATGTGCAGATGTAGCATCTTCCATTGATACTCTGACAACTATTGTTACTACTGCAGTAACTAATGATAACCTCAATCACGCAACCAAAACACTTCCAACAGGAAATATCTCAACTAATAGTTTTGGTAAGGTAGTTCATGATGGACATAGATTGTGGACAAGATACAACTCTGGAGCAAGTTCATACATCTATACATCTCAAGATAAAGGAAGAACTTGGGAACTTTCATATACCTCAAACAGCGGTCCAACCTATGCATTTGCGTTTAGTTATACTGTAGGTGTAGTTCTTGGTGCTAATAATGCCGATATCCTCTTTGATGGAATAGGAACCGAGTTTGATGCTTCACTTAGTATTGATGTATATCAAGATGATACAATCTCAAATACTTATGATTCTAACAGATTCTTTGCTTGTGATAATGTAGCAAACTCTCTGTATACTCTGTGGAATATTGTCATTGATCGAATCAATGGTCGCAACACTGCTCCAGTAGAGTATGCAACATCATCTTATGCAGATAGTAACAATAAGTTCTTTAACATTGGTCATTCCTGGGATGATCTTCCAATCATTGAAGTATCTCCATACATCTTTAACTCATCTGTAATTTCATTCCTCGGTGGTGGTGGATGTGAAATTGACGGTGCTAAAGTAGCAACACCAAACGTAAGAAGACCAAACTTACCTCCACAGGGTAAGTCGATGGTTGCTGCTGCGTTTACCATCATCTCATTTGGAGGAACAGCATATAGAGTATTTAATGATGGATATACCCAGCTGGTTTCGGTGTTCTGTATCTTCACTCAAGATGGTGCCTTAGTTGAATCTGGTGGTTATGCATCATTGACCAACTCTGCATCTAACTTTGGTACATATTCACTCAGAGCATCTGGATTTAGGGAAGAAGCATATTCATTCCACAAAGGTGAAATTGATAATATTACATTTACCGATATTGGTAGACCAATCTTTACTGTTGATGGTTTAGGTGAGGCACCTCTTGAGCACTATCTCATCAGACCACAAGGTTTTGAGTTGACTAGTGGTGCTGGTCAAAACCCTGAATACTTTATTGAAACTACTATTTCAGCTACACCAACTGCTCCTATTACAGCAGAGGTCCAAGCTAACTCGACAATGAGAGTTAGAGGTAACGAAAACCGTTACACTGATGCATCAGTTCTTCTTGAAAAGAATGCTCGTTATATTGCAGAAGAAGCATACTTCACTACTGCAACAACCTCTACAAATACCTTTGATCAAAATAGAGACAAGTGTATTCGTGACGTAGAAGAAATCGTTAAGGCATGGGCAACTGATATTAAGTTTGATGCAAATGATGCCACTTGGGATGCTGCAAAACTATATGTAAGTGGCAATGCAATCCAACACGTTGCAGGTTATGAAGCAGCAACTAAAGAAGTTCTCGATGAAGCAGTATCACTTGCTAAGAAAGCAATTAATAATCTTTTGGTAATTAAAGGTGGAACTATTACTGCTCAGCAGTCAACAAATGGTTACTACGTAGCACAATGGACTGATGAAATTCCATATGTTGATAATACCGTCATTCATGACATCTCAACTGCTCCTGATTATGTAAGTGGTGATTGTGCTAACGTACAAGCAGCACTTCAAACTTTAAATGATCTGTTTGATGAAATTCTCGATAACCCATCAATTGAAGGCACTCAAGCAGATCCATTCCCAAGTGCTACTGAAAGAGATGATGGATTCTTCGTTATCAATGAATTTAACAAAGTTAAATTACAAAATCACCCAATTGATTTCTTAAGACCATCTATTTGTAACTCGTCTTCACACACATGGGAATTCTCTGGTTCTGGTAATGATTATAATGCTCTTCCCCAAAATGGTGGCACAAGAGGTTCAGATCAAACTGGTGACTTTGAACAAGTATCCCAGTTAAACGGTCGTGTTTATGCATCAGGTACTGACGAACTTGGTGACTTCAAGATTGGTTACTTTGCTAACGTAGAAAACAGAACTGGTAACATTACCTTTGGTGGTACTGTTGAAATTTCCGAAGTTAGCTTCCTGAAAATTAGTGGTAGTAATGTAACCATTGAAGGATTCTCCACAGATAATACATTAGGTGCTGTTGAACTTGGTGGTCCTGGTCCAGTTGATGAATTACTCTCAACTCAGAAAGCAGTATATGAATATATTAGCAACCAGTTGGGTATCTACATCGGTCGTACTTATTCGACTGTTCCAACTCCAAATGCTCTGGTTCAGTTAGATAATTCTGGTCGTATTAATATTGACCAACTGCCAGCACTGAGACCATTTAATATCTTCACTGTTGTTGATGAAGCAGCACGTCTTTCACTTGAAGGACCACTTGCTGGTGACATTGTTATTCAGACAGCAACTCAAGAGTTTAACTTTACATCATCTAATATTAATACAACCACAGATGAGTTTAGTATCACTAATCACGGTCTTAACACCTCTGACGCTGTTATCTATTATGAAGGAACGGGAACTGTAACAGCACCTTCACCTCTGGTAGATGGAGAAACTTACTATGCTATTGTTATTGATGCTAATACAATTCAGTTAGCATCTTCAATTACAGATGCTTCTTCTGGATCTGAAATTGTTATCACATCTGCTGGTTCTGGTAACCACATCTTTGAAACTCAAGGTACTCCAATTTCATATATTCTTAACGATGATTTGGAGAGTCAAATTCTTGAATTTACTCCAGATACTTTACATGTATTCAGTAATGGCGATTTCACTCTGGCATCTCCAGGTGGTGGTCAAGGTCAGGTAACTAATTTCCTTGTAGGTACAGTAACACAAGTTGTTGTTAATAATGGTGGTAATTCTTATGTAAATGGAGACACTGTTACATTTACAGCACCTTCTGGAGGTACTGCAGCAGTTGTCGGTACGGTTACTGTCAATGGTGGTCAAATCACTGGTGTAACTCTAACTTCTGGTGGTGATAATTATTTTGTTGCTCCATCTACAGCAGCAGGTACTATTACTGTTAATAGTTCTACAGGATCTGGTGCCATCTTAACAACTGTTATTAGATCTAGATTAAGTATCAATATCATTAATAATATTAAGACAGATGTTACTGATACGATTGATGATCAAGCAGGTACACCTAATACAATTACGCTTGCAAACGTAGTCAATACTTCAGGTTTTAATGCTGATAACTGGATTCAGTTAACGTCTTCTACAATTGATGCTTCGTTTATTACATCAGGTATTATTAACCCAACTCGACTTGCATCTGTTACTGCACAGAACCCAGCAAGTTCTCTGACATACTTGCGTGGAGATTCTTTATTCTCACCTGCAGTATCGTCTATGAGAATTGGTGATGAATCACCAATTATCCTGGGTGCCAACAATAGTGTAAGCACTTATATCAAACAGATTCAAATTGAAGACGGCGGTCAAGGATATACTGTTGGAACTTATACTGATACTAACCTCCTTGGTGGTAATGGAGCAAACCTGAAAGGTACAATTAAGGTATCTAACGGAGTAGTAAGTTCTGTTACCATTACAAATGGTGGTACAGGATATACTGAATTGCCTACAGTAACTTTCAAAGATAACTGGACAGATCCCCAAAATCCATCTATTTTGACTAGTGTCAAAGCAATTGCTGTTATCTCTTCTGGTCAAGTTGTTGCTATCAATATGCTTGATGGTACTTCTGGATTGGGTAGTAATACTCCTGTTATTGAAATTACTGGGGGTAATGGTGTAGATGCTACTGCAACTGCTACCGTAACTGACGGTGCAATTCAATATATTACTATTACTGATCCTGGTGTTGGTTACTCTGGAGCTGGTAATGCAACCTCATTTACAATTACTCCAGTTCCTCCAATTATTGGCGCAGGAACATCAGCAGCAACTCTGCTTGCAATGTATGCAACATCACCTAAACTTTCTAACGATGTTGTTATTGATATTGATAGAGTTAATGGCAATACTCCAAATGCTAATGCTTATAGTACCATTGGTGTTTCTAAGTTTAGAAAATCAGATACTGGATCTGGTGTAAGAATTGGTCAGTTCATTATTGGTGCTGATGGTGCTATTGATATTGACCAAGGACAGGGTTCTGGATTTGATGCTGACTTACTTGATAATAAAGATTCTAACTTCTATGTTGAATGTGATAACTTTGTACCAGGAAGTACAGCAACTCCAGGTCTTCCTGCAAACTGCCTCATTGGTACTTATGGTATTGACATTGATGGTACATCAAGTTTCGGTGAAATCCTGACTGCAAAGGATGCTAGAACTTCTACATTCCAACCATCTAACTATCTTGCAGGTGGTCACTTCCAGTGGAAAGATAATGATGCTAACCCTGGTTATGCTAATGAATGGGAATTCCTTGAAGATGGTGGTCTCTATCATGGTGTAATTACTTTAAGAAGGGGTGGTACTTCAACTACCTTTGCTGAAGGTGCAATGAATCAGTTGGCAGTAACTGATAACAATAACCTGTTCTTAAGAAACAGTGGTCCAAACCATGTAAACTCTCTGACAATTACTACTGCTGGTTCTGGTTATGTTAACGGCACTTACTATGATGTCCCTCTGGGTGGTGGTACTGGATATGGTCTGAAAGCTAATCTTACTGTAGTCAATGGATCTTTCACTAATGTAGAAATTACAGATAAAGGTTGGGGATATAACCTATCTGGTTCTTCTTCACCTACTTTCCAAGTTGAACTTCCATTTAGCATTTTTGGTGAGCAAAATACTAGAAATTACACCACAGTAGCAGTCATTACTGCATCACTGCCTGTATATCAAAACAATGCAGGACTCGATGTATGGTCTTCCTGGAGAAAGGTTTGGCATGATGGCAATGACGGTGTAGGTTCAGGTCTTGATTCAGATCTGTTCCAAGGTTATAACAGACGTTGGTATCAAAGTGGTCTCAATACTATTACTGATACAATCAATAATAGCAGAATTCCAACTCAATTGGAAGAGCATTCTTTCAATAAAGAAGTAAGAATTACTGTTCCAAATCCAGCGTTCCAAACAAGTAACGGCGCACATTATGATTTGTATATTGAAGGATATAATATTACTGAAGAAGTATTAAATGCTCTTGATACAGTTGCTGGTGGAGACACTTCTGTCAACCTGTATACTGCTAATAACGTTAATGAAGGTACAGTAAGAGTCCTTAAGAGACATATCAATCTTGATCCTGCCAATTACTTAACTGGCACACAATATGTTGAAGAGAATACAGAATGGACATCAAATACAAACGGTTATAATAGAAATGATCGTATTGTATACGGTCATAACATTTACAGAGTTGCTAATTCTGTAACTGGCAATTACAACTCTGGTACTGTTCCCCCAACACATATTAGTGGAACGGTAACTGCAACTAACGGTGATGCCGAATTCGAGTTTGAAAGAAGAGTTTCTAATCCATGGACAGTTCTTACTGTTGAACTGATTTCAGGTAACCTGAACAGCACCATTAAGAAAGTTGGTACTGCAACTGCTCCTGCAGAATACTATCCACTGACTGACTTTGGTGTAGCTAAGGAAGAAACTTATTCTAAGGTCAAGGCAAAGTTCGGTTCGGATGCTACTGGAACTTCATACTTAAATCTTGGTAATATTACAGAATCAACTTCACCATATATTGACTTTAATTCTTCTGGTAATAATGTTGATTATGATGTAAGAATTTCTGCAAGTGGTGGTTCTAGCACTCTTGGAACTGGTAATCTCAACTTCCAAGCAAATGCTGCTCAAGTTAATGGTAATACTATTTGGCACGCAGGTAACGTTGCATTTGATACTGGCGTCACTGGAACTGCACCTGCATTAACTTATAATACTGCAGGTAATAGTGATGCAGTTCTTCGTACTTCTAATGGTGACTTTGGTGGAAGATACATTGTTGCATCAAGTGGATTTATTGGTACTGCTACTGGTAACCTGCCACTGACTGGTGGCACCATGTCAGGCAACATTAACTTCAACCAAGATCAGCAAGGTATTGTCTGGGCAAGAAATACTGATGGTGCTTCTATCAAGTTCTACAATACTGGAGATGGGGATACTAATTCTAGATTAGAATTTGAAGTTAATGATAATGCAAATGAGTTCTTTAGATGGACTCATACAACTGGTGGAGTAAATTATGAAGATATGAGATTAACTCCAGGTAATTCCAACAACTCACTGTTAAGAATTACTGGTAATCTTCAGGTTGGTTCTACTGCAATTAATCAAAATATTAGAGTAAAAGGTCAATTTAATGATTTACTTCTCTATAATACTAGTGATGATTCTTGGTTTGAACAAGTAAAACCAGATGGAACTGTAGTTGGTAGAATTGGATTTAATGGTTATAGTTCTGCTACCGATAGATATACTGATTTCCAATTAGTAACTAGAAATACTTCTAATAGCTTTGCTGTTAGAATGTCAGTTAATAATACTGGTAACATCGGTTTCCAAGGTAGTGCAGATAATAATTACGCAGTTACTGTCAATGGTTCCTTTGCTGCAACAAGTAAGTCCTTCTTAATTGATCACCCAACTAAGGAAGGATTCAAACTTGCACATGGTTCACTTGAGGGTCCTGAGCATGGTGTATACGTCAGAGGACGTGTCACAGATGGTGTAATTGAACTTCCTGAGTATTGGACAGCACTTGTCGATGAGGAGACCATTACAGTTCAACTGACTGCAATTGGTGACTCTGGTAATCGCTGGGTGATTGATGTCGCTGATAATAAAATCACGACTGGTGGCGGGGCAGCGTTCTACTTTGTACAAGCAGAACGTAAGGATGTAAATAGATTAGAAGTTGAAGTAGAGGTTCAAGAATGAGTATTGCATATAATACAACTTCAGTATCTGACGGATTGATTATTTGTTTGGATGCTGGCAATTCAAAATCATATCCAGGATCTGGTTCTCAATGGAGAAATTTAGCAGATTCAAATGATATTTGGACTGCCAGCAATGGTGCTCCTCAATGGAATAGTGCTGGATATTTTTCATTAAATACAGATGGTGCTCCAGCATATACATGGAACGGTAAACCATCGAACTATTATAATTTTGTAACAGGTGCTGCTCAACATACTGTAGAGATTATTTGTCAACCATCAAGTACAGTAGCTACTACTTTATTTAATTTCTTTATGTCAGATGGGCAACGTGCAATTATGGCACACGTTCCATGGGTAAACGATTATATTTATTATGATGTAAGTGGATGTTGCGCTGCTGATCAAAGAATTAATTATTACATGCCACCTGCAGAAAACATTAATGTTTTAAATAGATGGACATTTAGATGTAGAACAGGTGTTACTCCAAATAGAGAAACATTTGTGAATGGCATTCAAAGAAATAATTCTGGAACCAATGGAACTCGTGCTGCCAATTGGGGTGGAACTGGTGCAGTATTGGGTGGATATTTCCAAAATAGTAATAGTTGGTTTGGTAGAATATATGAATACAGAGTTTATAATAGAGCATTGAGTGATGAAGAAATGGCAAGAAATGCTAGATATTATAGCGAAAGATACGGAGTTGGATAATGGGATTATTTCATTCACCAGGAATAGGAACTGAAAATTTAGAGTGTGTAGTTGACGCAGAAAATCCAAAGGGTTTAATTGATCTTATTTCCCAAAGCACTATAACTGTGTATGGAAATACTACAACCACTTCATATGGTGGCGCTACTGCTTGGAATTTTAGTGGCGATTCTCCACCAACTGGTTCTTCAAAATCATTTAGAATAAACGAAGTTCCAAATAGTGGTGCTGCAGGATCTCCAAGTGGTCAAGCACCATGGTCATGTGAAGTATGGGTATATCCAACCTCAGCTACTAGTCAAAATATTATTCATTTGTCATCCAATAATGCATCTACTGGATGGTGTTTACCCTGCATTCAGATGTCTAATGGTAATAGATTTGCTGGGCACCTTTGGCAAAATGGACCTCAATATGTTTACTCTGGGGTTAAAACTGCAAACCAATGGTATAATGTTCATGTGACTTGGGATGCAACAAATGCATTTAGAATTTTCATCAACGGTGAACTAGAAGGAACTAATACTAACTTTACTTTACAAACTTCTAGTGGATATTATGGTGGAAGTGGTAATAATTATATGTGGATTGGAGGACCAATTCAAACAGGATGCAGTGGAAACCAGGGAAGAAATTTCACTGGAGGCATTGCATACTTTGCATTTAGATATAGGGTGATGTCAGAATCTGAGATAAAGAAAAACTATCAAGCACTAAAAGGGAGGTTTGGACTATAATGGGATGCGCTGCAGGACCAAGATTAAAATCTATTGAAAATGGACCACAGAGTTTAGTTACAGCAGTAGATGTATCTAATACAAAATGCTTTACTGGAAATACTTCTACTTTGTATAATTTAGGAAATTCTTCTTTAAATTTTACTGGAGGATCTCAAGTAAATTCAGATAGAATTCAAGGTCATTACAATGACTATTATAGAACACCAACTACTAATGTTTTAGATACAGATTACCATTCTATCTTTTTTAGAGTGAGATTCAATTCAAGCGCAACCTATCCAAATGCTTGGAGTGGTGGATGGGATCAGATTTTTGAATTTGATGGTGGAGGAGATAGAGTTCCTGGAGTATGGAGATTTCCCTCAGAAAGAAGAATACACTGGAGATATAATCCAAGTAATAGTGGTTGTGATTTTGGAAATAATTCTACATTTGCAGTCAATACTTGGTATTTTGTTGGTGTAACTAAAAATGGTGCAGCTGCAAGGATGTTTATTAATGGAAATAATGTAGGAACTGCAACTGTATCTAATCCTAAAACTGCAGGATCATCTCCTATTAAAATTTTTGGACCATACTCTGGTCAAAAAAATGATATATCTTCTTTTAATAACCTCTATGTTTTTAATAGAGTTCTTCCAGATTCTGAATGTAAAGATCTGTATGAATCATTAAAAAGTCATATGGGATTTTCGTAATATAAATATTCAATAAAAGGCATAGTGTAAAATGGCGAATTCCGATAAGGACATTCTTATAACGCCTAATCGAGGGCAAACGGCATTACCAGAGATTTCTTTTGTAGGACAAGGAAATGTTCCAATTTCTTTGCGAGTTCTTGATGACAATACTATTTCATTTGAAGGAAATCAAGGGCAGTTATTTTCTATCAATAATAATCTGACTTCTGGAATTATATTCTCAGTTAATGATGTTTCGGGTATTCCTAGTATTGCAGTAGATGCTTCTGGTCGTGTCGATCTTGCTCGTTATAATGGATTTGTCAATATTGGTGTAAACCCAAACGCTACTGATAAGCAACTGGCAGTTACTGGTCAGATGCATATTACCAGTCCCTCAGGTTCTACCACTCCTGCAGCAATTCATTTTGGAGAAGGTGGAGCATTGACTGGAAATGGAAATATGTATGTGGGTTATGATGGACCCAACTACTCGGATAATGCAAATTTCTGGTTTGTTAGAAACTCATCAAATACTAATATTTTAACTGCTACTTTTGGTGGTGCTGTTGGTATTAACTCAAATAATCCAAGAAAACTACTACATCTTTATGGAGCTCATGGTAATACTTCCATGAGATTAACACTACCATCAGGAAACAATGGTGGTGGAACTGGTGAAATTAACATGCAGTTATGGGTATCGGAACCAGGAAGAACCTGGGATGGTGGTGGTATTGGTATGAATGTTACCAATTATTATACAACATCATATCCAACAAGTGCTGCAGATAGTTCTAATAGTTACTTCCCAAGATTAAATAGTGCTATTGGTCAGGCATATATTCGCTTCTTCCCCAATGGAGGGAGAGTTGAGTTCTCTACGATGGCAAATAATGGAACATCGTATAGAGAGCAAATCCATATGCTTAATGGTGGTATTGGAATCAATACCACTGCAAATGTTGGTTCAAACAATGCTAACAATTTGCCAAGAAAACTTGTTATCAATCAAGGCAACATTGACCTTGTAGGTGGAGGAGATTATTACAAAAACGGTGATCCTCTAACTCCACTGCCTGAACAGACAGATGAAACCAGAGGTGCATACCTTGTATCTGATGGACCTGGCGGAGCATTTTGGTCATATCCTGGAGCAACAGTTCCAACTGGACCATTAAGTGGATATAGATATAGAAGTATTATTACTCATGGATATATTGGTGGAGGTTATAAAGGATCTCAACCTTGGAGATCACTTAATAAGACATGGCATACTACTGATACTACATTCTATTGTGGAGAACAGTTAGATAGAGCAGCAGCATATTGTGACGGAACATGGTCTGATTATAATGCATATGTTCATGGCACAGTAAACTCTTATGCTGGAAACTCATCACACACTTCAAGTTATAATTTAAATACTGGTATTTGTAGAACTCAAGGTGATTCTAGATTCTCTCAATATACCTATGGATATGAAGGAGATAACCCCAAAGCAGTTATGGGGTATGGTGTAACTGGTGGTTGGGCAATGAGCGTTGGTAGAAATGACTCAGGTTGTGCAACTAATCAAATTGGTCAAGGTGGATACATAACTGGTGGTGGTAGTTCAGTAACTAATAAACTGCATTTTGGTACTGAGATCATGTACTCTACTACTTCGTCAGGAAGTTCTTCTGACTTCGTTGCAGGTGTTGGTGGAGAAACAAGAGCATATATGTCATGGTCCAATGGTGTTCAGCAGTATCTTACGTATAGTAATGATGCTTGGACTAACTTAAACTTTGCTGGTAATAATAGAGGTTGGTGTAAGGCACTTCCTACTAAGTGGGGTCATTTTTATATTGGTACTAGCAATAACGTAACAACACCTGTTAGAAAAGTTCGTGATTCTGATGGTGCTGCACTTTCAAACTATAACAGAGCAAGAGCAGCTGGTGAAGAAAATATGGAGATGGGACAAGATTGGGGTTATAAGTTAGGTGACTTCGATGGTCAGCAGAATAACCATACTGAAAAATGGTTATACTCAAATGATTCTATTACCACAATGGGATTTGCAACTAGACCAAAAGGACACTATGGACAATCTTCAGCAGCATGTTCGTCGGCATCTGCATCTATAACTACAACTCAACCATTCTAATAAAATGAAATATCTAATTATTAAAGAGTCAGCATTAGATACAACTCAATTTGTAGAAGATACCGATTCAAGATTGGTATTCAAAGAGTTGTATGAACTTCAAAACTTGGCATGTATTAAAATCTCAGACGAACTATTTGGAGTTTTTAATAAATTATGGACTGGAAAATATATTGAAGTTACTGAAGAACAAGCATCTTTAGGGTCAGCATTATTTTCAGAAGTCAGAGAAGTTGCTAAAGTTTGGGAATCTGATGGTGTTCTTTCTCAAGATGAAACTCTTGCAGATTTGGATTATCCAGAATACGGTAAAAAAGTTGCAATCCAAATGACGGATGAGATTAAAGCAACTGTTCTTGACTTTATGAAAATTTTTGCTAAAGAGTTAATTGAAGATGAATATGAAAGAAGATTTATTATTCTAAGAAATACAAATACTCTCGAAGCATCTTCATGGGAAATTCAGAAGCATGAAGCAAAAGAGTGGTTAACTTATCAAGGTGCTGATGGACATGTCACTCCATTCTTAGATTATCTCGCTACCGAAAGAGGGATTGATAAAACTGAACTTGCCAATAAAATTTTGGAAAAAGCAGAATCATATCAAGATAATCTTTCAACCATGTTAGTAAATATGCAAACACTGTTAAAAGAGTTTAAAAATACTGCTAGCATTTGGGATATAAATATTTTGTACGAGGATTATCTCGGGGTAATGATGCCTACTGCTCAAGCAGTTGAAATGGGCAGAACTGTATCTGAAACCGATTGGGAAAGAAAACCAGAGTATGAGGTCAATGTAAATGAGTACAATTTCTGATTATTTGAATGATGGAACTAATATCGTCAATTCAAACATAAAAGATATTAAACTTAGTCAAGAGTTTATCGATGAATTTAATATTCAAGATCTAGATTGGAAGTTGCTTGAAGGAGCACTTCATATGAATAGTGGTATGACCGAATACCAATGTGAACACTTTGTTGCTGATAGTCAGTTGACTCCATGGAGAAAAACTCGACAAGCACTTTTAGAACTTGAAACTCGGTATCATGCTTATGTTGAAATTAAACATAGTTTAAAGAAGGCAGAAGTTCAAAAGAAAATACTTCAAAGAGATTATGACAATGAAACTGATGATCTTCAGAAAGAAGTAATTGAAATTGAACTTAGTAAAATTGATTATGATATTACTGTATGGAAGAGAAAGTATTATCAATCTCAAAAGGAGATGCAAATCTTCTTAGATATTATTAAAAAGTATGTAAGTAAAGAAGAAGATATTAAATATTTTACTGAATTTAATGATAATGAAGAAAGAGCATATTGGATTGCTCGTTTAGGAAAACAGGCAGCAATGGATATTGTTTCTTATGGAAGGATCGGTTCTGGTAATATGGAATCTATCACTATGATGCCTGAAGAGGATCAGATACAAACTCTTCAAATTGCTGTTAGATTTTCTACCATGATTGGAAGTGGACTAGATAAAATTAATAAACAACTTCAACCAGAACTTAAACAGTTCCAATTGGGAGATCAAGTTGTTCCACCAAAGATTACCTCAGGAGAAACTAAAAAATGAGACATTTAGAAGTAGCACCTATTATTCATTTTGAAGTATCAAAAAAATACGACGTTGATGAACTTGACGTTAATGTAGAAAAGATTACAGAGTTATGCGAACAATATAAGCATATCATTGATGAGCAACATGAAGCAGCATTTATTAATTACGTAATTGACCGTTATGGCGATTTTCTCTCTACCAATCAATCCGAAGCTGAGTGAGGAGTTTGTAACTGAAACTTTCATTCCATTTTTAAACAAACATAAAGATTTAATCTTTGATCTTTATTTCACATGTCGTATGCCCCCTTTTTTGCAAGATGCAATGGGGGATACTTTTGCAGAAGATATTAGATTTACCACATACAATGCTCTTTATATTTCTGAGCAAACTGGTATTCCACTTTCTGCTACTTTCAACAATCCCCACGTAATTCCTAATCAAGAAAACTTAGATGTATGGATTGGTAATTTTGCTGGTTTGTATGAACGTGGGGTTCGTATTGTAACTTTACCCCATACGACTTGGATGTTGACTGGACAGATCCAAAAAGCATTTCCAGATCTCTATATTAAAAATACAATTCTTAGAGAAGTATCTAAAGCAAATGATATTGTATCTCTAGCGAAAGCAGGATTTAGTTATATTAATCTTGATAGAGATCTTATGAGAGACAAAGATCAGTTGTTGAGATTAAAACAAGCAAAGGAATATTGTGCAAGCATTGGGTTACCAGTTAGATTTTCTATGCTTGCCAATGAAGGTTGTTGGGGAGGTTGCCCAATTATGCCTGAACACTATCATTATAATACAACAAGAAGACCTGACAATCCTCAGTATTTTAATGATACAATCAGTAGAGTATCTTGTTCTCTTTGGGATGAGCGTGATCCTGCATCTTCTTTAAAAGCAGCAAACCTTCCACCTTGGAAAAAGGATTGGGAAGAAATGTTCGATCTAGGTATTGATGTATTTAAAATGCATGGTAGAGAAAATGCTATGCGTCTTAAAGAATCTATGGATATTATTGAGAGATGGAATAATGATGATGAGTTATTATTCCCTCAATTCAATTCTTACATTGAAGATACATCTATCACAGAAAAACCCATAGACATATGGAGAGAGAAGATTAAATCATGTAAGTTTGATTGTTGGGATTGTAACTATTGTGATTCAGTTGTGCAATCTAGATTGAGGAAAGAAGACAGAACTTTAGATGAATATGTCAATAGGGCATTGATTGCTATCGATAATGCATCTAAGAATGAAAGTTCTTTTATCCAAGATAGATTCTTCATTCCAGGATTAACATCAAACAAGGTTAGACACTTACTTAATAATCTTTGTTCATATTCTGATTCAGTTTATCTCGAACTTGGTTGTTATACTGGAAGTACTTTCTATGCAGCATTGGACAACAATCCAATCAGAGCATTTGCTGTAGATAATTTTAAAGATCCTGATATTAAACCATTCAGAGATGATATATTTTTACCTACAATTAAAGATCCAGCGATGGAGTTCTTATCTAAATTTCAGAATCCAAGATGGTCCTTTGCAAATAAAGATGTTGCAGAATTAACCGATAAAGATATTTGCGATAAACCAAATATTATTTTCTATGATGCTGGACACGAATACTGGGATCAGTATAAAAATTTAAAATCAATTTTACCATTACTTCAAGATAAATTTATCCTAGTATTGGATGATGCAAATTTTGATGGGGTTGTAGATTCTGCTAATGATTTGATTGAAGAGGAAAATTTAAAGGTTCTTTTCCAACGTAAAATTTTAACTACTATTCCAGAAGATGAAAATAGTTGGTGGAATGGATTGTATATTTTAGTATTAGAAAAATGAAAAACGTTTATCAATTTAAAAGTAAAAAAGCAAATAATCCATTTGCACCAGAGTTTACATACACGATGATTGAAGGTGCATGTTTTACTCCATATCAGTGTAATGAAATAAAGCACTATCTTTTAAATAAAGAACAATATCTTTTAGATAGATTTAAAGATAAACCATCTACAGATGGAAACACTGGGTTGGGGGAAAATTCAATTACTTCTAAATTTCCATACTTCAGTGTATTTGATTTTGATCATTACATGGTCAAACTTATGAAGGATAAATTGTTAGAGTTATTTACTGATATATTAACAATTAGTAATGCTTCTTGGCATTCTCATTTATATGCACAATCTTGGTTTAATGTAATGAGAACTGGGCAAAAGATTAATCTTCATACTCATGGTGTAAATGAAGATATCCTGTATGGTTTTCATATTACAATATCTACAGAAAATACTAATACAATTTATCATAATCCTTTTGATCATAGACAAACTATTGAGGTTGAAAATAAACCAGGATACATTACAATGTTCCCAAATTTTCTTCCACACCAAACTAGCACTTATAATGGTAATGATGTTAGAATAAGTATTGCTGGTGATCTAACAGATTCTATGTCAGTATCAAAAAAAGAATACGGAATTTATAGGGAACTTGGTTTTGTATGACTACATTTATAGAAGAATATCAATTATCAGATCTCACTATATGTGATAGTTTGTTAAATCTATTCTGGGATGCTCATGATAAAAAATTAACCTACCCAGGTAAATCTGGTCCTGCTGGTAGATCTCAACCCGATGTAAAAAAGAGCACTGATTTTTGGTTGCAAGATGCAGACAAAGTTGGTCCTCCAGAAAAATATAGATGGGATCATTATCATAATGAACTGAATAAATTTGTAGATGAGTACTTAGAGAAATATAGATTCTTTGAGTTTGGTGGAACATTTGTCTCCAGACATTTACCACAGATACAATGGTACAAACCAGGAGAAGGATACTATCAGTGGCATATTGATGCTGCACAAATGAGTGCATGTGATAGAGCGATGGTGTTCATGACTTATCTAAATGATATTGAAGATGGTGGTGGAACTATGTTTTATCACCAGGACTATACTGTAAAACCTAAGAAAGGTAAAACTGTTATTTTCCCTGCTGGATATACACACCTACATAAGGGAGAAATATCTCAAACTGAAGATAAATTTATTTTAACTGGATGGATATGGTGGAAGTAATTGATCCTCAGATATTTTCAATTAACAAAAACGTAAAAGTATCTGAGAAGTATATTGGAAAATCAAATAACAAACTTGTCATCGTTGATAATTTTTTCTTGTTTCCAAATCAAGTAAGAGATTATGCATTGTCATGTAAGTACATTAAAGAAGGAGAACATTCTAATCCTGGATATATTCATAGGACAGGTATAAATTTATTTCAGTTTCTAGATTTTACTAGATGGATTAAAGAAACACATTATCAGGATTATAGAGTAAACTATTCTGCTCCTATTTTTTCATTCCAAGCATACGATACTATAGGAAAAGTTCTTCCTCATATTGATGAAGTCAACTACGCAGGACTATGTTGTTTAAACACCGATGAAGAAGTATTAGGTAATATTACTGGTACATCTTTCTATCGATATAAAACTGGAGAAGAGTATTCTCAACAGTATTCATATCGTAACAGCATCTTATCAGATTCATCTCAAAAAGATTGGAATAAGTATCACACTGAATATCATCAATACAATAGGTTTATATTTTATGAATCCTGTTTATTTCATTCTGCATATTGGGATGAAAAGAAATGGGAATCCGAAACTCCTAGATTGACATTTAATACATTCACATGGTAAACAACATTACAGTTCTTGATGATTGCATCAGTAAAAATTATCAAAAATTACTTCATCAAATAATCAGTTCCGATACTTCATTTTCTTGGGTATTTCATGATGATTTAACCAAGACAAATGTAACAGAAAAGACCCTAGGATTTTCTCACCTGTTTATGCATGAAGCAAAATACCAAAGTGGTTATTGGGGTCTTCTATTGCCCTTGGTATATGAAGCATGTGAAAAGCAATCTATTTCAATCAGAACTGTTATTAGAGGGAGATCCTTTCTACAGGTTCCTACTACAAAAACTACAGAGTATGATTCTCCCCATATTGACATGGACATACCTCATATGGTATGTTTATATTATGTGAACGATTCTGATGGGGATACGTTCTTCTTTGATGGTAACCAAGTAATAAAAAGAGTTACTCCAAAGCAAGGTAGATGTGTATTTTTTGATGGATCGATTTATCATGCTAGCAGTAAACCAACACAGTCCACACGGATTGTGATTAACTATAATTTTATCTGACTAAATAAATTGTCTGAACTTTTATTACGGAGACATATGACTACAACAGAAATGATCGACAACTTTAAGACACAACTTGAAGAGTGTGTCAGCAAGATTAAAGAACTCGATACAGAGATTAATCTTAAAAAAGAAGAGTACTTCAAACTGCTCGGTGCAGTTCAAGCACTTGAACTGACTCAGCAAACGAGTGAAGAAACTCCCGAAGAATGATAAATTAGTCCTCTGCTAAATAAAGTAGAGGACTTTTTAATGCGTATAAATGGCGCAACCAACAAGTAGAACAGAGTTAAAGGAATATTGTTTACGTCGATTAGGTAAACCAGTCCTGGAAATCAACGTCGATGATGACCAGATTGATGACCTGATTGATGACGCTATTCAACTATTTCAGGAGCGTCATTTTGATGGCGTAGAAAGAATGTTCCTGAAGTATCAGTTTACTTCTGCTGATGTAGATAATTTTGGCACAAGTGCTGGTGATGTAACTACTACCATCAACGGAAGGGACTGGGTAGAAAGAAATAATTACATTGATATTCCCCCACAAGTTCTTGGTGTAAACAAGATCTTCGGAATCAAGGGAAGCAACATCAGAAGCAATCTTTTTGGATTAGAATATCAACTGTTCCTTAATGATCTTTATCAGTTTGGGTCTGTTGATATTCTTAGTTACTACATGACTAAATCATATCTTGAAACATTAGATATGGTTTTAAATAATGGAGCAGTCATTCCATTTAGATTTAATCGTCGTCAGGATCGCTTGTACATTGATACAGGTAAAGATCTTATTGATGAGGGTGCATACTTAATTATCGATTGCTATCGTCTTTTAGATCCAACATCATACACTCAAATTTATAATGATCCCTTTTTAAAATTATATACTACTGCATTGATTAAGAGGCAGTGGGGTCAGAATCTGATTAAATTCCAAGGCGCTCAACTGCCTGGTGGTATTACAATGAATGGTAGACAACTCTATGACGATGCTGTTGGAGAATTACAGCAGATTGAATCAGAGATGTCATCTAAGTATGAACTTCCACCTCTAGACATGATCGGATAATATGGCTAAGAATACTTATTTTAGGCACGGCACTAGAAATGAACAGATGCTCCAGCAATCGCTGGTAGATGAGTTCATTAAAATGTTTGGTCAGGATATTTTATACATTCCAAGAAAGTTAGTTCGTAAAGATACTATTTTAAATGAGGAAGTAATTTCTCAATTCGATGATTCATTCTTGACATATGCATACTTTGAAAACTTTGAAGGATTTGCTGGAAACGGAGATATCTTAACTAAGTTCGGAATCAGATCTACTGATGAGATTACTTTAAGTATGTCAAGGCAAATATTTCAAGATTTTATTGCCGTTCAAATGGTTAATGTAGAAAACATTGAAGTTGGTTCTAGACCACAAGAGGGTGATCTTGTATATTTCCCATTGACTGATAACTTATTTGAAATTAAATTTGTAGAGCATGAAGTTCCATTCTATCAGTTTGGATCATTATATACTTATCAAATTAAGTGTGAACTGTACGAATATGAAAATGAAACTGCTGGTGTAGATATTTTTCAAACTCAAGAAAATGAAGGATTTATTGTTAAGTATTATTATGATTTCAATACTCTTTCTGGAGAACCTACTATTGGAGAAATGGTAGTTGGATCTATTACTGGAATTACTGCAATGGTAAACAGATGGGTTCCAAAAGAGAGTTATATTGAACTTAGAGCACCAATTGCTACTGCAGATTATAATGTATATCAGATAGGAGAAACATTGACTGGACAGGAATCTGGTTTCTCTATAAATATTTCTAGCTTTGATGAACTTGATATGGAAGATCCATTTGCTCAAAACATTGAATTTGAGAATACTGGTGATTCGATTTTAGATTTTACTGAAGTAAACCCATTTGGAGAATTTGGAAATAGGAGTTAATTATGTTAGGTAATTATCAATACAATCAGATTATTAGAAAGTGTGTTGTTGGATTTGGCACGCTTTTTAATAATCTTGAAATTCGTAAATTTAATGAGGATGGATCAGTATACCAGAGGATGAAAGTTCCTTTGGCATATGGTCCTCGTCAGAAGTTTCTTGCACGTCTAACTGAGCAACCTGATCTCGGAAGACCAAACGCTATCACTCTACCAAGGATGTCATTTGAAATGACTGGTATGAGTTATGATCCTTCTCGCAAACAAAGTCCTGTTCAATATTGCTTGACTAATGAGGACGCAGAAGGAGTTAAAAAAACATATGTTCCAGTTCCATACAACCTGGAATTTGAACTTAATATCTTGAGCAAAACACAAGATGACTGCTTGCAAATTGTAGAGCAGATTGTACCATACTTTCAACCATCCTTTAATCTCAGCATTAGATTAGTTGAGGAAGCAGGAATTGTCAAGGATGTTCCTATTGTAATGAATGACATTTCATTTGAGGATGATTACCAAGGTGATTTTGATACCAGAAGAGCATTGGTATACACCTTAAGATTTACAGTTAAAACTTATATCTACGGTCCTACCTCAGATACAGGTCTTATCAAGAAGGCAATTACAAAAGAATATACATCCACAGACCTCAATGTTCCAGGTCGTTACAGACAATATGAAGTCACTGCCAAGGCATTGGAAGACAAGAACAATGATGGAGTCATTGATGTAATTGATGATTCACTTCTTATCTCAGGTGATGACTTTGGATTTAATGAAACTGTATCTTTCTTTGAGGATGTATGAGCGAAAACTACGAAGGAATTGAAGACGCCCTAAATGTAGATACAGAGATTGTACCTGCAGAGCAAACAGAAAAACCAAAGAAGAGAACAGAGCGTATTGTTGATATCGATAAAGATATTAAAAAAGATTACGACTATTCTAGGGGTCAGCTATACGACATCATTGAGAAGGGTCAGGAGGCGCTCTCAGGCATCTTAGACGTGGCAAATAACACAGACCACCCAAGAGCATATGAAGTCGCTGGACAGTTAGTTAAGAGCGTTTCTGACGCCACTGAGAAACTAATCTCATTACAGCAGAAGATGCAGGATCTTGAAGAAGGTCCTAAGTCCAAGCAGAAGGTTACTAACAATAATGCTCTGTTTGTTGGATCAACTGCAGAGTTGTCCAAACTTATTAAGCAAGGTCTTCTAGATAATAAATAATAATAAAACTTAGTAAGATGATCCTCAAAACAAAAGGGGTATCTGTAGATATCCAAGCAGCTGCAAATTTAGTTGGAGATGCAACTATTGTATCTGTAATTAATACTAATACTGTTCCTGTTCTTATTGTTAACAGCAACGGCAACAACTTGTGGATTGCTGCTGGAGAAAGAGTGCTCATCAAAAAAGAGTACGACGAAACTCTCCAAGCAACCACAGGTGCAACTGCTGAAGTTTGGGCAACACCCGTAGCATACCTCGCTTGATAAGACATGGCACAGTGGAATAAGAACACACAAGAATACTTACATCACGGCACGTCACTATTTGAAGTTGTAAACCTTGCTGACCACTGGGGTGAACAATCGGATTGGAGACCTCAATTTACTTCAAAGAGTAGATTTAAAACATCTCCATTCCAAACAGTATTCTTCAACACTTTCCAGTACGGAAAAGAAACTGATGTTTGGGATGAGGTAACTTACGGCACAGCATCAGGAACTCATAGTGCTGCAACATCAAACGTTATTATGTCTGTTGGTGGCACTGCTGGTGATAAGATCATCAGACAGACCAGAACAGTAATGAGATACATTCCTGGTAGAGCAGCACAGTGCTCATTTGGTATTCGTTTGGAAGCACCAGTAGCAGGTATTTGCAGAAGGTTTGGTATATTCAACGAAACTGATGGAGTATTCTTTGAAGACGATGGCACCAACTACTATTGTGTCATTCGTAGTAGTGCATCTGGTAGTTTAGTAGAAAGAAGAATTCCCAGAGAAGATTGGAATGGAGACAAGTTAGATGGGACTGGTCCTAGTCAGATTACAGCCAATCCAACAGCACAACAATTAGTTAATATTGACTATGAGTGGTATGGATCTGGTGATGTAAGTTTTAGTTATACGATTGGTGGAGAAACTCACACCATTCACAAATTCAAAAATGCTAACGTTATTGATGCTGTTTGGTGTGCTACTCCATTCTTACCAATTCGTTTAGAACTTGAGAACGTAACTGGTGCTGCTGGCACACATTATCTTCATCAGGGGTCCAACTCTCTCACCCAAGAAGGTGAGCCAGAGAAACTAGGAACTCTTGTCAGTCGTGGTAATGCTATTACTGGGACAACTTTGACTAACGCAAACACTTTCTATCCAGTAATGAGTATTAGATTGAAACCAACTGCACTTCAAGGTGTTGCTTTGCCTAGATCACTTCAGGTAGCAACTAACGATAATACTAATGTGTTTTGGAGATTGGTAGAGAATGCAACCCTGACTGGAGCAGTTTGGACTAATCCTACAGATGCAAATGTTATTACTCAATATGATATTAGTGCTACTGCGTATACAGGTGGCAATAATCTTGTTGGTGGATTTACGATTGGTGGTGGTTCAAGTTTGATCGAACTTGATACAAAAGCATCTCTACAGATTGGTAGAAGTGCTCTTGGAACTGTTAGTGATATCTATACTCTTGTTTGTGCTTCACCAAACACCAACAAAGCAGCAGTAGCAGTGTTGAACTGGTTAGAGCAAAGATAGAACTTAACATAATTATCGAAGAATACTAAGATGTTAACATTTAAAGAATTT
>Ga0075481_10000123_pt1 | contig 24876 bp, 32 predicted proteins | sample DEB08_DNA_11_FD_76337 | JGI IMG/M metagenome (GOLD analysis project Ga0075481, IMG submission 76337) | Aqueous microbial communities from the Delaware River and Bay under freshwater to marine salinity gradient to study organic matter... | ecosystem: Environmental > Aquatic > Marine > Coastal ... | reverse complement strand
CTCAGACGATCCATATAAACTAGATGGAGTCTTATCAATTTTTGGGGATTCTCATAATGAAGTATTTTATCCAATACCTATGAGTGGACATCCCGTCAACGAATACGGAGACCTCAAAGGAGGCTCCTATTCCTACGATACGCTATCCAGCGCGTATGATAGCAACAAACCCTTTTTAGTAGACAATGTGACTACTTCAAAACTAACAGACAAAGCAAGGAAGTCTTTAGCTAATGATCTTTATGTCGGATTTATTGATTTTGACCTGAAGATTCATAGATTTAGATTTTCTTAATTTCATAAAACATCAAAAATATTGTAAACATTAAAAAATAACTTATTATGGCCAGAAATAGAGTAATTTATCAATCGGAAGCGCTTTACGTCAGTGAGAACGCAGGTTCTACTACTGAAGCTAAGCATGAACAGCTTACGCGAGTTCAAAGCGCAAACTATAATTTCACAATCAACAGGCAGGATGTCAACGAATTCGGACAACTCGCTCGCATCGACTCCATTGTCATGGATGCTCCTACTGTTGGTTTGGACTTCACTTATTATGCAACGGACGGATTTAACGAAAGAGCTTTAGGATTTGCTACTGGAGCATCAACACAATTTGCTTCAGGACATTTGATTCAAAGTTCAGGTAAAAACTTTTACATTACTACCGTTGCTGAAGGTTCAGACGCAGTTGGAGTTTCTGGAGATGATGTTGCTTCTGTAATCGGTTTGGGTAATGCATTCCTTACTGATTACACTTTAGATCTCGCAGTTGGTAGTTTACCTACCGTTTCTGTATCTATGGAGTGCGCCAACATTAATTCAAATACAACTTTAGGATCTGGAGCTGTAGGTCAAATTACTGGGATTAGTTTACCCTCTGTAGACATTACTAACGGTAGTGGAGTTAATGGTAGTGCAATTCTTCCAGCAACAGTTGCTTCTGGAGAATCTGACATCACAGCTCTTCGACCCGGAGATATTACAATCAACATCGCTGCTTTAGATGGCTTTACACTTTCAGATATAAATGGTTCTGATAGTGAAGAATCTATCCATATTCAAAGTGCGTCTCTTAGCGTCCCACTTGGCCGTTCGCCAATTCAAAGACTTGGAACTCGCTTTGCTTATGCTAGGACTGTTGACTTCCCAGTTAATGCAACCTTAAGCGTGAGCGCTATCGTTAATGATCTTACTGCGCAAAACCTCGCTACTGTTCTCGATAGCGGAGATACTGACGATATCACTCTTACCCTTAAAAAACCTGATGGAACAGAGGCTATGAAGTATACCCTCAAAGGGTGTAAATTAGATAGCGAGAGCTTCTCTTCAAGTATTGGATCTAATAAAACTGTTGATTTAACTTTTTCTACTCAAATTGGAGGAAATAATGACTCAGCTAATGGGGTATTCTTTACTGCTGCTGGAACAGAGTCTGTATTCACAGCCTAACCTTGAATAAAACCTTAAATAAAAAGGGCGGTAGAAATACCGCCCTTTTTTATGTATAACGTTTATTTAATATTAAGTATTGTCGCTACCAGTCAAAACCACCCCGTCAATACCACCCACTTGTTGAGGTTTAGCCTCATAGATATTATAACGTGCCACTAAATCGTCTAGCTTAGCTTTAGAATCGTTTGCAAGCCCTCTGTAGACCTTAGACACCTCATTACGATTAACGAACGTCACAGACGATTCTCCGTCCTTTAAAGATAGTATCTTATTATCGCTAGTTGAAGACGTTATCCCTCTCAGTGCATTCCTAGACTGTTTTTTATAGTAACTATGTAAATAAAGCTCCTTATGAATAGACTGAGCCTCAGTATCTAAATCAGCACCTGTCCCACTAAAGTCTTTATAGATCAAATTATTTAGTTCGCCCAAGTTGTTTTCCAGCCAAGCTTGAATAGAACCTGATGTAGCAATACCTGTATCGCTATCAAATTCATCCGTAAAGATATCAGATGCCAAATCGCTAATTACACTCATGCTTTATATTACACTATTAATTATCTTTTTTCTTGGGGTTCTTATCTTTATCCCATTTCTTTTTAGCTTTCTCATCGGCATTTACTTTACCCACAGATTTAAGCATGTCTTGAATTTCTTCAGAAGCTTCAGCAAACATTTGTTTTGGGGCTGGGATTGGTGAATTCTTAGCTTTGTAAGATCTAAATTCTTTAAGGATCATGTCCCTTAAGACTCTACTTGGGTAATTTGGGTTCAATCCAACCTTTGAAGCTAATCCCCTAAGTTCAGGTTTACTATAAGAAGCTAGCTTTTCAGTAAGCTCAGCTGTAGTTTCTGCGCCAAAATAATTGTTTTGGCCATTACCAAATGATACGTTCTCAAAATTGTCCATATACTATTATACACATTATGTAGAAAAATAAACAAAAAAAAGAGCCGCCCCCGTAGGAGCGACTCTTAATGTGGAGTTTGATATTAGGCGGAAACAATACATCCGACAAGAGCGCGGTTGTCAAGAACCATGCGGCCCTCTTCAAGCGATCCGAAGTATCCAATCTTCTGTTGGCGAATGCTGTACTGATCATCAGCGATGAGGTTAAACTCACCACCAGAATCTTCGTCAACAGCAACAGCGCGAATAAGAGACTCGCGAGAGCGGTCGATACCAATAACGAGATCGTCGTTAGTGGTGAACAACTGAGCGCCCGTAGAAGCGTCACTGGAGGTCTGAGCAGTGTCGAACACGTTAGTGAACTTCTTGCCAGCTCCAAGCTCAAGAATCTCCATAATGGAAATGCCGTAGAACTCAGGGAGACCAGCGTTGCTGTAAACACTCATACGAAGCTCGTCAGGAGCAGCAATACCGTCAGCCCCAGTTCCACCACTAGCAGCAGGGCCGTTAGAGGTGTTGATTGGGTTGTAAGCCATAGCGCGAAGCTTCTCGACGACTTCAGGAGAAACAATCAGGTCAGTGATTCCTTTAGCGGTTCCACCAGCAGGTGATCCACCAAGGAAAGAAGCCTGAATACGCTTAGCGCGAGTCATAAGCTTGTTGATATCGTCAAGGACGAAGTTCAAGCTTCCATGACCGTTTTCAAAAACGTGGTCAGTGCTGTTAGTGGTAGCTTCAGCGAGAGATCCCATAACTAAGCTAGCAGAAGTAGTTTCTTGCTTAGCGAGAATTTCCTGAGCGGCACGGGTGAAGGTCTTAGAGACAACGTCCATGCGAGACTTAGCAGCGTAACGACGATCAAAGCTAACAGCGGTATCAAGACCGTAGGTAGCAATTTTCATCTCAGATGCAGTAGGAAGCACCTGATTGGTAGGAAGACCACCAGCATGAGACTGGCTGTAAACCTTGATGTAATCTTCGTCGTTGATGTCATAATAGAGATCAAGAGGGATCGAAGGATTGTCATCAGCGTTAAACTGAAGAGTCGTGAAAAGATTCGAAAGGGTAGGAGCTTGATTGATGACCTCTGCAAGCACAGGTCCAATAAACTCAGCAAGAGCTACTTGAGCTTCGTAAGCGACAGTGCGATTACGAGAAGCCATAGCTTTAACCAACTCGATTTGTTCTGGAGTTCTTTTTAAAGTGATTTTCATTTATCTGATTCTTTCTATATTAGTTGAATTTGAAGACAAGGTACTCACCATCAAACTGATCGGTAACACCATTCTGAGTGGTGCGGCTACCAGTTCCAAGAATGGTTCCAAAACATGCGCTATCAGTAGGAGCGCAACCAGTTACGGTTCCACCAGTAGAAGCTTTAATCCCGCTTCCGATAGCAAGGTCGCCACCAAGATCACCTTGGAAAGCAGCGCTAGCGATAGTAAAGATGCCCTTAGTAGCAACAGGGACAGCCTCTCCGGGGAGAGCGGCCTGAAGTTCAGCAGCTTTTTGAGGATTGTAAAGAAGCTTCTCGCCGTTCTCGTCGTTCTTAGCGGTCTGAAGAAGAGTGATCCCAAGAGGAACATCTCCAGCTCCAGCTGGCTCAACTTGAAGGCTTACTTTTGGATACTGATTACGTCCAACAAAAGGATAATCAGTTTTTCCAAGATAGCTGTCAGTTCCATAAGAAACAGGATCAGCAGAGAAGTCACCAGCAGAAACCTTCACGAAAGTTCCAGCATCGCCAGAACCAGCTCCAGTTGTGCTATCGAGTACCATTCCATCGGCAACACGATAGAGATTGACGACATCATGTTCGTCATATTGTCTAAAAGGAAGAATTTTAAGTCCCATAGTATTATTTTAGTTTAAGTTAAGAAATTTCAATGTTCTCACGGGAGAACGCTTTTTTAAATTTGTCAACAAGACTCTCTTCTTGAGAAGCAAGAGCCTCGTTATTGTTTGAGATGTCAGCATCAATTTGCTTTGCATTGTCAAGAGCTTCCTCGACATCAACTTCAGCAGAGGCTGTAGCAACACGCTTAGCAACTTCCTCATCAATACGAGCCTGAATCTCAGCCTCGAAAGCTTCTTTATTAGCTTTGCTCTTATGCTTCCAAAGCACTTCAAGCTTATCAGAGAACGAAGCGTAAGCTTCTTCAGTCTCGTCAAGAGACTTCACTTCTTTAGCAAGGAATTCACGATCCTCATCAGCGAGGTCGAACTTGTTATCAAGATCGTCCATACGAGAATTGAAACGAGCGACAGCTTCTTCAGCTTTCTTCTCGTTTTCAAATCCGTTAATCCGCTCATTAGCTTCACTAAGCTTGCTTTCAAGCTCAGCTACAGAAGCCTTAAGGTCTTCATATTCCTTCTTAACAGCTTCCTTCTCGCTCGTAAGAGCCTCTTTCTCTTTCAAAAACTCTTCGTTCTTTTCGCGAATCGCCTCTGAAAAAGTCTGAGTCATGGAAGCTACAGTCTCCTCACCGATTTTTTTCTCGACGAGGATCTCCTTTAGTTCATTAACAATGTTTTCCATAGCTATGTTATTTTCTTTTGTTACAGTTTTTTTATCTTTTTGTGAAAATTTATCTTGATCACTATCTTCTTGATCTTTATAGATACCTTTTACATCCGCAGCTGGATTAGAAGTGAATCCTATACCCAAAGGATATATTTTTCCAGTAATCAACCTATAGATAGGTTCCCCTTTATCAGTTTTACCAGAACCACCATAAGCCTTTAAGAAACCATTCATTTCTTTGATCTTATGAGGGTCTGATACAATTGTGGCTTCGTTAAGCTTATCGCTTCCCACAGCCAAAACATAATCAGAGAAACCAACCTCCCAACTTGCAGATATTTTTTTATAATAAGATTCGTCTTCAGGATCTGTAGATCTCTCTATAAGTTGCGCAAATTGTTTATTTGCAGATTTATAGACAACAGCTCCCAAAGCTATATTAAACGGATCTTTCTTATTTTCTAATTCTTGATTAGATAAAATCTTATTAGAGCCATACTCACTGAAACCAGCAGTGACAATATGCCCCACAATCTTATCTTTATTATGTTCAATATTAGTAGGCTTATGTATAAACTGATCGTTATACTTTAAAGCGGTAGCGGTATCAATACCATCACCGTTTCTGTTAAATACATTAACAACAGCAGCATTAAATGATACACCTAGAAGGTCTACATTCTTCTCAAAGTCAATGTTTTTTGGGACTAGAGAAGATAGCTCGCTTAATGAAGCCTTAGATACGAACTCATCATCAACTTGATGAGCAAAAATTTCAGATTCAAAAGTAGTTGTATACTTATAAGGCATTTTACTTTTTCTCCTTAACCTCCAGTTTTTCACCTTTTGGATCAGGCTCTTTTTCATCATCTTTTGATAAAAGTTTCTTTTCAGCAGCTTCAGAGTCTTCCTTGCTAATCTTGCCATCCTTCTTCATCTTGTCGAGAATAGCTTTCTGAATCGCGGGTGGAAGTTTCTTTTGTTTATCAGTAAGTCCTCCCTCGCCATATTCATTCATCATAGCTCTCATCTTATCATACTGAACGCCACAAGCTGCATAAGTATGCTTTTTGTCCATTCCTTCTGTATTAACAAGAGCTTTATCATCGGATGCGCACATGCTCATATAAGATTTATATAAACCTGCTTCTGACCCACTATACTTGCTAGCGATTGATACTTCCGCTTCCCCATTGTTAAAACTAACAGTTTTCTCAAGAGGCACTTCGATGTCTTCTGGATTAATTTTCATGACTGTGATATAAAATTGCTGACGGGTAAACTTCTAAGTTATGCTTATTAGCTACACTTAAAACTTCATTCATAACATTTAATTCTTCAATAAGTTCGAAATTATCAATACAAGCTTCAAGGGTTTGATTCCATTCATTTTGCTTTGAGGCGCAAATAATCGACTCACAAAGCTTGTTAACCATCTCCTCTTGCTGTTCATTCAGGTCTCCACCGAACTTCTCCTCAGCTCTTTCTCTAGCTAAAGAATTAAATGCTTCCACGGCATAAATAGTACCTTGGATGTTTTGTCTAGTAAGTTTTTCGTTATCGACTGTTGTTGTCCCGTTTGGTCTTCCCGCAGATTTTGGAGTATCTACAGTTTGGGGTTCGTCGGAACCTTCACCCATCTGAGGTTCAATCATTGGGATACCGCCAACAATTGGATTATAAAAGCCTTCTTTCCTTTGTTCTATAAAGGCTGTTTGTGCAGGAGCGATATCTTCCGCATTTGGGAACTTTCCATTATGGAACATCTCCATACCTTGTTGTGGGGTAAGGATACCAAGCTCCATGAGGCGAGTAGACACACGCATAAGCTGGGTCTCATCGCGCATGTCGATATCCTTCATAGTAGCGGTAGGATACGACTTAAACCCTAAGCTATTAGCTATCCTCTTAATCTCCCTCTGTAAGAAATCATTTAAGAAACAACTCCTAGCTTCTTTAAGGCGGTCAATGAATATTTGGGCTTTAACTTGTGTTGAATTATATTTTTCATCTCCAACAACAATATTTTGAAGACCTTGTTTAATATCTTCATTTAAAATCTGATATTTAGCTGGTCCAAGAACTTTGTTTAGATCTGGAATAATAAAATCTGCTTTAGTGGTATAATCAGAAACCAATACCCGACCAACACTCTCATTCTTGAAGAGGCTCTGCATAGCATTGATATTGTTGGCGTTAATACCACCTTTTTCTGGCTCAGCCCCCATGGTGATGAGAAGAATAACATTCTCAACAGTTCGGGTAATGGCTTGATCCATTTTCTTTAATTCAAGCTTAGCATTGATATCTTCTAATACTGGATATCCAAATGGCACTGCAAATGGCTCATAATCTTGTTTCTTATAAAACGAAAAGCTAAGACGCTTGGGGTCTAACTCAATCTTGATACCATCTGTGTAATATGATCCATCTTTAATCAACTTCTTCATCTCAGGGTCAAGAGAATCATAAATTAATTTATCTTCCTCTGTAGCTGGATTCTGTAAGCGGGAAAGCTCATATTCAGATAAAACTTTCTCATATGCCCCAACATTAAATGTCGTAGCCCTCTTAGATACAATATCGAAAGGATTTAGTAATACATACTTAACTGGAATCTTATTAGCTGAAGGATTAATAGCTCCAACTTGATTCATAAGTCGGGCATAATCCTCAACCTCAAACTCCCCATCAAACCTATAGATAAAGATGTTACCACTACGGTAATACTCACGGAAGTATTGATCTTTAAGGTTTTGAAGGTTAATACGCTTGAAGAACTGATTAAAGAACTCCCGACTCTTTTTTGTGCCACCCTCTAAGTAAATCTCTGTGTTTGCGAACTCAGACATAACGTCCACAGCATTTCTGAACACTGATACGTTAGCGTAAGCCTTTTGACATAACTCAATACCCTCACGAACATTTACGCCATCAGCAGCATACTCATAAGGGAGCATACCCTTACGAATACTAGAAAACCTATCAATAGTATTCCTTAAGGCTGCGGAGTTGACTCTAGCTGAACCTGAAGTTCCCGCAGTATTGACTCTAGCTGTAGAAACCTTTTTATACGAAGCGTCAGAGGTGTAAAATGATTCGCCTAGTAATTCAGGCACATATTCTTCTTGAGAAGCTTGGCTCATAGCTAAATCTCCCAAGTTGTTGTTCTTGTTGAACTTATTCCAATAATCTGATCGTTTCGTATACTTCCTAGCCATTGCATTATTATATTACACAAAAAGTAACTTTCTAACTTTTAAAAGTTAAGAAATAAACATTGGGGTGAATGTTTCTGTTATATCAGAGCCTTTATCGTCTAACATATCAAAATATACATTCATACCCCAGTTACCTAAGACTAAGGCTGAATAGGAGTCTTTTCGGGCTTTATCAGCGCCTCGCTGTTTGCGAAGGTTAGGAGGTAAATCAAAACTTTGTGTTCCTTGAGGTGAAGTGGTAACTTGCACTAAGGCGCATTGAACTTTTATAAGATCCATCATATCTCTTTGATGCTCTACAAAGTCAATCATTTTTGCGGCTTTGTTTTTTTCTTCAGCATCTTGATTTCTCAAAAACTTTAATTTCTCAATAGGGATGTTAGCCTTTCTTTGCATGTTGTAGTTGTCATCCATAGCGGACCCAGCAAAGTATAACCTTTTATGATCAAAAGCGGCTTGCAAGCTTTCATTAGCAAAACGAATCCATGTGGAGCTAGGCTTTCTTAAAAACACAAATTTTCTAGATTTTTTATCTATTGACCGCTTCAACTGTCTAATACCTTTAGGATAATCTTTAGGGTTATCTAAATCAGCCTCTACTGTATCTATTTTTAAATTTAATTTTTTAAATATACCGCTTTCCTTACAAGCGCTCAAAAATTGCACACCTCCGTTGTAGTCACCCACCACCATCTCAATATTGAAGTGAGTCAACAGATAAGCCATATATCGAATGTGTGTTTGCAGGTTAGACCCAGAAACAGCATAGCTATGCACTACAACGCCTTTTCGCGTCTCTGGGTGCATCTTTATCAAAAGTATAGCAAAATCGTCTGAGCTTTCACTCTCGGACCAAGAAGGGTCAAATGCGAGGATATATTTGGAGCTGGGATCACCAACAACCTCAACACACTGCCCTTCACCATCAGGAAGAGTACATGCAGCCATTTTACTAACTTTGAAGTATCCAGAACTATCATCAGTGAATACAGCGCCAAACTCTCGATCAAACTGAGATTGACTCATTGTTGATTTGGATTGGTTAATCAAATTTTGATCATATAGCTGTGGAGGCGCACAATCATAACTAAAATGCATAATAACCCTATGAGCGCCATCTTGTTTATTCTCATTGATGATTAAAGATTCATATTGTTGATAAAGCTTAAACAAATACTCAAACTTGTAGGATGCGGATGATAAACCAATAATTTTGTTGTTTGGCCATTTAGTCCTTTCGTCTTCGGTCATTTCCCCTTCCGCGATCATCTGAGTTTCTAGATCATAGATCTCTTGCCTCTCTGTAGGGTTCTCAACAACAGAAAGGAACGGCATAATAACCTCATTGAAGATTTTCTCAGGCATAAGGAGAAGCTCGTCAATAATCATACGTTGGAAACGGAAACCACGAAGTTTCTCACCATCACCAAGAGGCAAAGCAAGAATTTTACTTCTGCCTATCTCCATAACCCATTCATCATTCATTTTAGATGTTCTGGTTATGCATTGAGATAAGAACTCAGCTTTGGGGCTTTTAGCGATATCCTCAATCTTTTTAAAGATCATCTTGGACTGACGGAACGATTTAGATATGATTCCAATCTGCACACCTTGATTCATTATAGCATCTAGGATGGCAAACACAGCAGTAGAGAATGATTTACTCATACCTCGACTCCATATACCCAAAAAGTAATCCGTCTCCATCATTGACTTAATAGCCATATGCTGAAACGGAAACAACTTAACACCTGTGAATAGCTCACAAGTAAAAGATGGATTATCTCTTAAGAATTTATAAAGTAAAAGCCTAGCTTCTCCTTCTTCGATGTAACCTTCTCTGGAAAGTACTTCTTGGTTTACTTCTTTGAACTTCTTGTACAGGTTCTGGTTGCCTTCTATCCAAGCCATTTTTTTCTAATTCTTTTTCCCAAAAATATTGCAAGTCAACATTCCACAGCTTCTTGCCACAGCAGAGGATCTTGGGTATTAATGCCTCACTGTCTTTTCTCGATCCACTAAACACAAATTGACAACAATCACTAAACTGTGCCTCAATAGATCTCATTCTGCTAAATACAAAACCCATATTGAATTTCTTATAAGCAGCACTATTTGTTTTATAAATTTTATTATAATCAGCCTCAACAACAACAAATAAAAAACACCCCAAACTCTGGCATCTTTCTATCTCCCGAATAAACCTAGCATAACCATTAGTAACAGTAGCAGCAAAATCTTGGAATGACTTTCTTTCTGCATGAGTATGAGTATAGTTTTTTGGGGGTAGTGTATAATCACCAAAGTCTAATTTAAAAACATAAGGATTTTTAAAATTTAAAGGCTTGTTCTCTCTCGTGTCTATCCAAACCTCTTGATCACTGTAATCTTCAAAAAATTCTTTACATATATTATCTCCATAAGCAGGAGTTACCCCTATTTGGCCACAGAATGCGTTGTAACCGCCGAACAGCTTTTTTATGACATCTAGCGTGGGCCAATCGCCTGTCTTCAGGTAGAGGCTTGATGGAGCGTGTTTAAGGTCTTTCTTTTTAAGCCTTTTTTTGAATTTCTCCAAAATATATTTTTTCACCTCATCTTTGGGCGCTTTCTCAAACCAGAGGTTCATGTTTCTGGTTGTGTTGAAATCTCTAGAGAAGTACTGGCTTGCGTTTTTGAACTCGATAGGCTTTTCAGTCAGCTTATCGAAACGTGGATAGTTTTTGACATAGTAATCACCAAGCAGCATATCGTGCTTCTTGATATGCATATGCAGACCACGTTGCGTATCAAACGCCTTGTCACACTCTTTACATTCAAATTGCATCGTCTTTACTAATACCTAAAATTCGCGCTTTCCATTCAGCCATACCCTCCATACGTTCAGCCTCTTCTTTAATTAGCTTTTTTTGCATTTCTGCCATGCGAACCATGTTTTTCCGCTCTTCCTCTTCTTGAAACATCTGAACGATAGCCAAAAATGACGCGCTATCTTTTTGATTCTTCTTCATGCGCTCAGCACGGTCACCTTGTAGCTTTTTCGTCAAATTCTCAATACGTGTTTCACATTGATGATATTCTTGTGATTTTGCTTTTATAATCTCAGCAAGACGTACGGTCATTTCGGTCTGGTCATCAGCCACGTCAAACATATCATTAAGTTTGTTAAGGTGAGCAGAAACAACTTCCAAGTTAATGACCTCTTTACATACGTTAAGGTATAGATTCAGCTCGTCAGCAGTTAAATCGGGCTTGTCCCAACTCAAACGAATAAATTCTTGTTCGAACAGCTCTCTGTCTGACCTGTTAAGATAATTATTGATGATTTTTAAAAATCTACTATTGGAAAGATTGATTTGAAGCTTTTCTACACAGATTTGCTTTTGCCTGTTAAGCTTGTTTTCTTCTAAGCCTAATCCTGTTGCATCATTGATTTTCTTCAACACTCGACTCGGGCTTTTAGGTGGGACGTAGTCGCTAACGGCTGCGGAATCTTGAGATGGTACGAAATCTGGATTGATCTCGTTAATGTGCGCCAAAACCGTTCTTTGCTCATTGCTTAAGGGTTTTACTTGTTTTTGGGGAAATACAAGCTTGGCAATCTCCAAAGACGACAATCCTTCTTGGGCTTGTTGTATAATAAAGTCTTTCTGAGAATCGTTTAATTCGATTTTGTCCTGTGGTTTGCGGCGGGTTGTTTTATAATCAATATTATTCTCTAATAAGTATTTACGCACAGCCCGACCCTCTTTCGTCCGCCCGTCCAAATCATCATCCCTAAAACATTTTTGGGTAAGCTCATTTAAATTAGAGACTTTCGCGGCATTGGCTTTTATATAATCTTTTTGCTCTTGTGTTAATTCCATCACTCCTCCTTATCTTGTTTTAAAATTTTTATTGCAATCTTTTGAAATTTACATTTGAGATTCTTTACCTGTCTGTAGCCAATCTTACGATTAGTATCAGACAATTTATACCCCATATACTTAGCAACATCTTCCTCCGAACAATCTTCAAAATATAACATATAATATGCCTCATAAAGCTTTTCACCAAGTTTTTTGCGCATTTTATCATTAAGCTTCTCTATGTCAGCATCATAATCAAAATATGAACCGCATTTAACATTCACCACATTCTCATTATCATCCAAACTAGATGCTGTTTTCAATTCTAGCCCAAATTTTTTCTTCTTGGCCCATTTTGCATAATCTTTGCACGAAACATCTTGATTACCACTCAATGTTTTAGCGCATAACTCATCTCTTGCATAAATACATGTCGAACAAGGCTTTATATAAGAACCATAGTGATTTCTTATAAGATTCCACATGCGATTCGTGATTACACGACTAAGCCATGGCTCCAGTGGGCGTGACTGATCCCACATATGCCACTTCTGGGCTATATGAGATTTTACTACCTGCTCAACATCCTCAAAGTCAAACCATTTTATAGCATCTAAACGCCATCTTGACTTTTGCTTCTTAACTGCACGATCTATGAGGTCTTGATAGTCTTCATATCTTTTCTTTTTTGACATTAAGGCTTAGAAGTGAATTCATCAAAATCGTATGATCCCTTCCCCTTATAATCTGGTGGAGTGTTCTGCCCCGCCAAAGAACCAATAGTAAAAGTTTTAGGCTTTTCGATTTCTACATCTAGCCTCCGCAGCTGCGGTACGAACTCAGCATCAGTTTCGTCATCCGAAACTACAGACGCTTTAGTCTGACTGGGAGCTTGCTCCACAGCCGCTTGAGATTGTTGCTGACCTCCAAAACTTGTCCCGCATTTAGAACAAAAATTAGGTTTAGCAAAATTATATTCAATCTTAACCCCACAATTATAACAAAAAATGTGACTCATCTTACAATTATATCAAAATTAGTAAGTAATTACACTAATTTCCACTTTCTAGCTTCTTAATAATGAATTTTAATATTTTACTGCGCACAATATCGCTCTCATTGAACGAAAATGTGTGAATTCCCATTTCTTTTGAATCATCATCATCGAATTTGTCGAACATTGGCTTAAATCCACTTTTTCCATTGATATCACTTTGAAAAAAATCGCCTCCGATAATAATTTTACTGTTTTCTCCTATACGAGTGATCAAGGTAGTCAGTTCTTTTAGTGTGAAATTCTGAGCTTCATCAGCAAACACCAGTTTATTCTGCCAACTCGCCCCACGAAGAAAGTTTATTGGGACCGCAGACACTTTTTCTTGCTGTTTTAGGTAAGTGGCATCTCCGGGAGCGACAATTTCTTCCATTTTGTCATAAAGTGGACCCAAAAACGGGTCAAACTTCTCTGTGATGTCTCCGGGTAAGCTCCCCAACCCCCTATCTGCACTTTCTGCAATACTTCGTACATACAAAATATCTTTAGAGAAGTCCTCCTCCATTAATTTTAGCATTCCATACAAAGACATGTAAGTCTTTGAGCTTCCCGCAGGGCCAGAAACAAAAATAATCTTTGTATCCTCTTTTAGTATAAGATCTAAAAACCTTTTTTGTTTGGGGCTGAATCTAAAATTCTTTTTATTAAACTTTATTGATCTCTCAAAATCCGCTGACAATCGAAACGGAACCTCCTTTTGCGTAGCAACCTTTTTTCGGGCCATATGTATCTTATATATACACCTATTATTACAAAATCACTTCCTTTATTGTTGCTTTCGTCACTAGTGTCCCGCCTCCATCCATAGAGTAACCTTCCGATACCACATGCGCCCCAGCATTCACTATTAAATCAAAATCAGTACTATCATAACTCACCCCAACACTAGAAGAGTCTTGCAATGCAACCCCAAATATACTGGTTAATTTACTACCGCTAAAATCAATCAACTCATTCAACCCTGTAGACTGCACATTCATCTCCACTTCTACCCCATCCACTAAATGACTAGTCGCTTGCTGCGAACCCAACGTATAAACGGGGGTTCTGGAGTATGTTTTATTATATGTTAAATTATCAATTATATTCGCGGCCACAACACTACCAGCATTAGTCAAGGTGCAATCGTGACCATAGATTATATTTTGGGTATCTAAATCATCATTTACTGAACTATCATCTATCCCAGCTAAAGCTGTAGTACTAGGACTATAACAACTAAACGAAGCGCTTCCAACCACAGGCTCAAAAGGTTTAACCGTCAAACTAAAATCATCAATAAAACAACCACTATATTCATTACCCCCAACATCTAAAATCATCCCACTAGCTCCAGTACCATGATAGTTATCAAACAAATGATACAACCCCTCATAACTACCAGCATCACTCCTCAATAAAAAATCCACCGTTATCTTACAATCAACATCACCATTAAACCGCAACTGATCATCAGCGTCGATATTCGCGGCCAATTGTCTTTTTACTTCATTTTTAGTGGAAAAATCTACACCCACTCTTGTTCCCAAGATTGGACTACCTGCATCCACCTTCACCACCATATTCCGATATGTCATACTCTATGTTACACTTTTCTATATTATATTCGCGGCTTATTAGTTTTATTTTTTTATTATTGGTTTTTGATGGAGATTCAGTTCCACCAAAATTACCCCGCCATTTTTTCCCAACCAACGCACAACTATGATAATTTTATTGTTTAGTTTTTGAAGAAAGACTCCCCCCGCCGCTTTGCGCGGTATCGTGTCAAGTGTTTTTTAAATTAATCGGGGGGGTGTATGACAACTCAAAAATAATACCAAAAAAAGCTTTTTTAAAATCACTTTTTAATCTATACTACTCACATGAAAGCAACCAAGACAAGCAGCCACTACAAGAGACTTCAAGCCGCAAGAGCCAGTCAAGCCAAGTGGAACGACGAGTGCCAAGAGAAGCGCGAGGCAAACCCTATCGACTGGACAGCCACCGCAGAAGCTGGCAAGGTAGTCTTTAAAAAATCAAAATAAATCTTTACAACTAACCAAAAAACACTAAGCTAACACCATGAACTTCAAAAACCAGACCCTCATCAACAAGGCCATCATCATCATCACTTTTCCTTTTGCTATCGGCATTCACTTGGGCGAGTGGCTTAGGGAGCGCAAGCTCAAGCGCATGATCAACAAATGGCTTCCCGCTGCCATCAAGAAGCCTAACGGCCATGAAGCTAAAATGGTCGAGAAGTGGAGTAAAGAACTTCGCTTCGTCTATGGAAAATAAATCTTGACCTAAACCGAAATCTAGACCAAAATACTCTCGCTATGAAAAACAACACTACCAACACTACCAACAAAAACATCTCCCGCAAATTCGACAGTTCTTTCTACTGCCTTCCAGAGGAAGAGCTTCGTCGCAAGGTCACAAATCGTGTCGTGACTTACTACAACGAAAACCCTTCATCCGTCAAAAAAGATGGCGTGAGAAATCTCGTCATCAAAAAAATTGATCGGATCGGTTTCGCAGAAAGCAGCGGGTACCGCTACATTCAAGGCGAGGTTCAAGATCTCGACGATGGCGGCGCAGTCAAGTTCCGCACCTTGCACGTTGCGGGAATCACCAAAGTAAAAGGGAAAATTTCAACTGCTATCAACTTGGCAAAATCTGTTTTCTAGTGTGTGTCTAGTGTGTGTGGCCCGTCGGTCTCCTCGGAGACTGGCGGGTTTTCTCTTGCTCCAGTCTACTTGGGTTCAGGGTGTCACCTCATTTTCTGACAGAATCGCGATAATGTCAAGCCTTTCACCATAAAAAAACAATAAAAAATAAAAACGCTGTAACTCACTGAACGACAACGAGTTACGGGCCTCGGCCCCCCGCGCCGCCGTAACTCATTGAGTATCAACGACTTACAAAGAATTTTTCTTTATAGTAAACAAGAGGAGAGTCAAGCCTTTTTCTAAGAAAAAAAAAGAAAAAAAGATGCAGAAAAAGCTTTTCTTTTTTAAGGCTTTCCTTTATACTACGCCCATGCCCAACACAGATAAGATCCAAAACATTATCCTCGACTACTGCGAGGGGATTGAGCATCTAGAGTTCAGTAAGTCTGATCTTCCTGAAATGATTGAGAAGATTAAGGCAGCAATTCTTAACGAGCTCGACGATGCAGAACATCTTGACGATGCTCGTAGTTACGTCAAAGAATACCTTTAGGAACTCAAATATAATTATAGAGGGTCGAGTGCTTTCTCAGACATCATAAGTCCCAAGTTCTGCTTGGGTGAACTTGCCGCATGAGTGAAGTTGGGTTAGTCACCAATGTGATCATGTTAACTACGGATGACTTCCGTTGGGTGGGTAGAAAGATTCCCACTGGTGTCTGAGAGAGCATTAGGAACTCCGATATAATTAAAAAAAGATGCAAAAAAAACTTGTTCTACTCAAGAAATTCCAGTAAAATCCCTTCATGTCCAAAAACTACACAGTCACACGACAGGGCCTCTCTAAGGTCTATGAAAACGAGAATATTCGCCTCGCGGTCTACCCAAAGCAGCAGCAATGCTTTGAGCCAATCGCAACGGTCAAAGTTGCGCCGTACTTCTGGTCTTCCGCTAATATCTCCCGCGCTGATGCGGCGCGTATGATTCAAAAAATCCGAGAAGCTTCAAGGTCATGAAAACTTTCATTCTTACTCTAGCAGCAATCTTCACGCTCTTGGTATTCTTTGGATGTCAAGGGCAAACCGCCTTCATCATCACTCACAATGTGGCAGACCGCCCCCTTCTGGTCTTTCCATTAGTGAAACATCATAATTGGGACAAGGAACTAGAGAAGGGTCTCGTTCACTTCGAAGGCTTCAAACCTCGCCCGTACTACTGTTGCGCAGGAGTCCGCACAATAGGCTACGGATGCACTGACAAAAGCGCACTCCGAAAAGGTTGGATAAGTGAGAAGGAAGCAAGATCCTTACTCTTGAAGGAAGTCAATAAGGTTAAAGGTAAAGTGCGCGAGGAAGTTCAAGTGAAGCTTTCAGATAATCAACTAAATGCTTTGACTTCTTTCGCCTTCAATTGCGGCATGACAAATCTCAGGAAGCTTGTGAATGGAAAAGATCGCCTAAACTCTGGCAACTATAAAAGCGTTGAAAAAATCTTGCCTTTATACAGGAGGGCTGCGGGAAAGGTACGTAAAGGGTTAGAGCGGCGAAGAGCTTGGGAGCTTGCGCTTTGGAAAGGGGAAATTTAAAACAAAAAAAAATAAAGAATTATCTTGACAAAAAAAACCTCGTAAGTCGTTGAGTATAAGTGAGTTACGGCTCGCGGCGGGGCGGTTCGCCGTAACTCGTTGAGTATCAATGACTTACAGCGTTTTTCTTACTTTGTAAGTGACTGAACCTCAAGAGGTTATGAACAGAAGCTTGTCAAGCCTTTATTTGGCTTATTTGTGTTTAATGCGGTTATTTGTGGTTTTTTATTTGACCTGCATTCTTTTGATGCGACAATCTTATTTGATATGAAAAATCAAGATCGAGTATTCTTCGAAAATGTCGTGTTCACCCTTATGGTTCTCGGTAGCGCTCTTTTGATGGGCGCGGTAATCTTCAAAATATTTTCATTTTTGTTCAATTAGTTGTTGCCTAAAGTGTTTTTTTAGATCATACTCCTGCCGTTATGCTTATCTACGCAAAAAACAAAATTGACGCTGAAGCCCTGACTGGAGTTCAAACCCCTGAAGCTACCAGTAGCCACACTCCAATCCCACACCGCCAACTGGTGGACATGACCCGCGAGGCCATTAACCGCGCTGGTTTCGAAGTGACCGAAGAGGAACACGCCCTTGCGCGTGGTGGTCTGCGGTACTTTGGAGGGTTCGCCCTTAAAGGTCAAGATATCACTGGAGAGGATCGCAAGATCGTCTTGGGTCTTCGCAATGCTCATGACAAGTCCTTTGCGGCTTCCATCGCGGCTGGCAATCAAATGATGGTCTGTGAGAATCTTTGCTTCTCTTCGGATGTCAAATTGGCTCGTCGCCACACTACTCACATTCTGTCTGACCTGCCTCGCGTCCTTTCCTCTGCCGTGGCTAAGGTCAAGGACCACTGGGCTGATATGTCCAAAAGGATTGAGTCGTACCAGCAGACCGAAGTCGAGTCGGCTTCCGACTTGATTGTTCAGCTTGTGGATGCCAAGGCTTTCCCTGCCCGTGACATTTACAAGGCCGTTGAGGAATTCCGCAACCCTCGCCATGAGGAGTTCAAGGGCGGTTCACTCTGGACTCTCTACAATTCCATCACCGAGAATCTGAAAGGTAGCGACCTTTCCAAGCTCTCCGACCGCACGATGCGGATGCAATCCATCTTTGACAAGGTGGCGCAACCCATTATCACCGAGGAGGACAAGGCTCTCGCCCTCCCCGCCTAACAAGGCAACCTCACCTCAAGCCGCCCCTACGGGGGCGGTTTTTTTTGCTTGACACAAAAAGCTTCGTAAGTCGTTGAGTATCAATGAGTTACGGGCCTCGGCCCCGCGCGCCGCCGTAACTCCCTATCAATCAGTGAGTTACAACGATTTTTCCCATATCAAAAAATGCTAGGCTGTCAACCCTAAATTTAAAATAATTAAAAATCAAAAAAAAAGCTTGGCGCGGGTTCATTTTTGTGAAGAATAGACAGCGTTATGGGACTAGACCAATACGCAGAACGAAGGGACTCTAATGGTGAGTCGTGTGAAATTTCCTACTGGCGCAAACATAATGCTTTGCAAGGTTGGATGGAAAGTCTTTGGAATATCAAGACGGGCAAACCCGCCAATGATCTCAACTGCAACGAAGTTGAGCTGACTACCGAGGATCTGAAGCAGTTGAAAAAATGCATTGTCAATGAGACACTGCCCAAAACTCAAGGATTCTTCTTTGGCAGTGATACAAGCCAAGATAAAACAAGAAAAGAAAAGGATCTCCAGTTTATCTCCGAAGCGATGGATGCAATCAATGAGGGAGATAAAGTTTTTTATTCTTGCTGGTGGTAAATTTTTAATCAATAGCAAATCTATCATGAAATTACTCAATTCTGGTAATAGCAAGACTATCAAGGGATTAGCTCATGGCTATGTCACTTATGGTATCCATCTCGCACCTTCAAAGCTTTCTGGCTTCAACACTTGCCACTGGGCAAGTAAAGGTTGCTCTATGGCTTGCCTTAATACGGCGGGACGTGGAATCATGAAGAACGTACAAAAGGCGCGAATCAATAAAACCAAATTCTTGTTTCAACACCGCGAGACTTTTATGGCTCAACTTCACAAAGAACTTACTGCTGGAGTAAAGAAAGCTTACAAGTATGATAAAACGCCTTGTGTGCGCTTGAACTTAACTTCTGATATTCCTTGGGAAACAAAACCTTTCTTTTTTGAGGGCAAGAGCATTTTTGATCACTTCCCTGATGTGACCTTTTATGATTATACTAAAGGTAGCTATAGGATGCGCAAATTCATTGACGGTAAAATGCCAAAAAATTACTCCCTAACCTTTTCCCGCTCTGAAGAAACGGAGCTTGAGGAAATCAAGGAACTTGTAAGCAAAGTCCAGAACGTGGCAGTTGTTTTTCGTGACAAGCTTCCCAAAACTTGGGAGGGAATGCAAGTTGTCGATGGAGACGACACGGATCTTCGTTTTCTTGATCCTAAAGGCGTGATCGTTGGCCTTGTCGAAAAAGGCCTTGCTAAAAAAGACGAAACAGGTTTTGTAGTTGAACCAAAATGATAAAAAAACTCCTTGAACTTGGGTTGTCTTTTTGGATAACCTTCCTAGCAGCAATAATCCTACTACTGAAAAAAAATGACTAAAAAATACACAATGCCTTTCATTCATATGAATGGATCAGGCGAAGACAGGCTACGCGAAGAATACAACGAATTGTTTGAAGCTGTAAGCGAAGCGCAAATCAAACTCCTTTATGATACAACTTTCCATCAAAGAGACTACTACCCTCACGGAGACGGGGCTTGGGATAAAGCTCTTTCAGAAAGGGAAGAGGTTAAGGAGGCAATGAATACGGTCTATCAATATGCTAGGCAGCATATGCGCTTTATCGAATGTGGAAAGGAACAACTAAATGACTAAAAACAAAACACCCAAAATAATCCTCAGGGATTCAAACAAACACAAACGCCCTTGGTTTACCTTTGTCAAAGAAAATGGCGATGATTACCGCTTCACTTGGTATAAAGAAGGCACAGAAACAAGCATCAAAACATCTTTGCATGGAGCAATTGAACTTGGCAGGGAGTTTGTCTCTAATAACTATAAATGGAAATAAAAACAATGAAAACTTACGACAATTCAGATTGGAAGGCAGTGGCAAATGGCGGTACTGTAAAAATAGCAACACAAAAAACTTTCAGGGTTTATGACGCTATACCTCGCGGTACTTCTGAGCAGATAAGCAAGGCTTGCGATGCTTTCTTCGAAAGAAAGGGCATTGTTTATGGGGAATCTTGGTTTCACCAAAGGAAACAAGAAGGTAGAGGAATACAAGCAAAAAAATGAATAAAATAAAAGAAGAGGCTAGCCCTGAGCAGGTTGCATTTGAATCTTCATTAGATTCCATGATGGAAGAGTTCGAGGCGGTCTTCCCCCTAGATGATAATGAGGGTTGGTTTAAACTTATGTACGCCATCTGGAATAATCACGTTCAAGCTGAATTGACGGAAAAATATAGCAATCTATGAGAACAAAACCAAAATAGTTACGTGTGATTCCTGCCTAAATAAACCCTGTAACTCGTTGAATATCAGCGAGTTACGGCGACCGCGCCCCCCGTTCCGCGTAACTCCTTACTAATCAATGACTTAGAGTGATTTTCCCTATACTATACTCTCCTCATATGTCGAATAAAAAATAATTTAAATTGGGGCTTGTTTTAAATGCCTTTTTGTTTTATTATTCCCCCATGGCTACCTATACACACTATGTCGTTCGCTCTGTTAAAAATGCTTGCCCTTTTGGGGTTGGGCTTCTCAATCAGGGTTTTGGTTCCACTCCCAAGGAAGCTTGGGTGGATGCAGTTGGTCGAGGCCAAAATGTCGAACTCTTCAAATTCAGGGTGAAAGATGCTCGCAGATCTCGTTGGTGGTTGTGCATGTGCGATGAGGAATTCTTCGAATCCCAAGGTCGCTCTGGCGAGGTTGGTCCCGCCTGTGACGATCCCACCAAGTAAGGCGTGATCCCGCCCAACTCCCGTCGGCGGCAGTTGTCTGGAATTTCCAGACAACTGGTGTTTTACGTGACAAATACTACCCATTTTTTGTCACAAAAGAAAAGGGAAATACGGGTAAATGTGTTTATTTGTGCGATCTGCGTTGATCTGGACCAGCCACGTTTATTTAAAATGTTTTGTGCGATCTGGGCAATTACATTATTTGCGCCGTTTGATTAGATCTGAGTGTTATTTGATTTTGTTTTTGTTTGTTCGGGGCGCTACATTATTTGCGCGATTTGATTAGATCTGGGCGCTGGTTGGTTGGGGGGACGTTTATTTGGGGCAAATGGCACGACCTGCACCTTTTTTTTATTGTTTTTAAACGTGATCTGTGCAGTGAGGTAAAAGTTTTAAAAACTTTTTGTATTTACCCCCGAGCAGAAATTGACTTTTTTTATAATTTTCTTTGCTCCGCTTTACCGAATTAAACAAAAGAAAAAAACCTCTCTGCACCAGCTACGTGACGCAAAGAGGCTCAAAACCTTGTAGAATCAAGGAAAATTGTTGAATGGGGAGTTTTTAATATTTTTAAATAATTAATATGGCCAATCCACATCCTACATTTTAAACACCTTCCTCCTGTATTTCCCTTTACTATATTCTCTTATATGTTTATTATGTATAAGTTTAGTGTGTTGTATGTTGCATAAGGGATTGGGGGTTGTTGGACGTGGTTGTTTGGGTTTGGTAATTGGGCGTAAAAGCATACTATATGTTGTGTTTTTGGTGGTCGGGGCCACAATATGTGACAATCAAAGAATTTTATAATTACAAATGAATTAAATTATATATTCAAAGCCCCAATTATCAGTCTTCATATTCATACCCAAAGTCCCCATCATTATAATTCCCTATGTTATAATGTATTGGTAGTCTACTTATAACAGACATGAAGTTCTCTTTGATAATGGTATATTGCTTGACGTTGTCCTTGGTGGCTTTGGTAGCTGAACGCAGGGAGCAGTTGTGTTTGGCCATGTATGGGAGGGCGTTTTTATACCAGAGGAATTTATAAAAATAAAAAATACTTTTAAAATTGATGCGCCCATTAAATACATCATCATATGACTTAGCCCCAAATATATTATGAGCCAAGTTCTTATCTTCCTCTACCTCCTTTGGCCTACCAATCAATCCGACTGATAGACCATTCCCCCACTGTGATACTACATACTTCATGATAGCTCCTTCAGTATGGATGTTCCCTTAGCTGTGATCTTCCGCTTACCGTCGATCTCCATGAAGCCGCTACGCAGGAGGTTGTTCTCTGCGTCTAGCTGGATGGCAGAGCGGGACATTCCAGTGACAGCAGACAGCATCTGGAGCGAACTGGGGCCATTGGATTTGAGAACGTCGAGGATCTGCACCTCAAGGTTGGTTAGACCGTGCGGCTTGATACCCAAGAGACGCTTCATCTCAGCCCAGTCTGCGGCTCGGACTTTGGACCTGTTCTTGATCTCGCAGAAGGCTTTGATCTCCAAAGCTCTCTTGATTGCGCTGCGAGCGTTACCGCGAACAGTGTCAGCAATCTGACTGAGAATAGAGTCGTCGAACTCCACCCAACTAAGCTTCTTTTTGATGATATGGGCAAGCTCTTTAGAATTGTAAGGCTTGAAGTCAATAATTGTCATGCGATCCTTGAGCGGATCGAAGATCTTATGAAGCTCAGTAGTCGCAAACAAGAAATTCTGTTTTTGAAAATCGAAGGTTGCGAAACCTTCCCCAATAGATACTTGCTTAGTTTTAGCTCCCTCGACATTGAAAGCTGTGAGGAACACCTCAACCAAATCATTAGGTAAGGCGTGACACTCATCGAAGAGGATGGTAATCTCCTCTCCTGCGATAGCTGGCATGAAGACTTGTTCAAAGAACTGCTGAGCATTGCGAATTGTGCCGCAGTTAATCTCAAGAAGTCTTTTTTTGATTCCCTTAGCAAAGTCCTTAGCGAACTCAGTCTTACCTAACCCCTTAGCTCCATTAAGCATGATGGGGGGGATGATTGAGCCAGCTTTGTGAGCTTTGGCATAGAACCCTAGACGGTTTTTGACCTCAGTTTGGCCTACAAGTGTTTCAAACATAGCTTTAGTGAATTTCGAATTGAATTACTTCTTCTGAATTAGGCTCATCAGTGGTAGATGATATCGTCATGACTGGAGCTGGAGCTGGGGCTGGAGATTCCTCAATCTCGAAACCGATACCCTCTAGCCATCTCTTACTAACAGAGACCTTAGCATTCAAGCCAAGGTTGTTGACAAGATCAGCGAGTTTGATGCTGATGAAACTGGTCGAACCTTTAGGACGACCACGACCTCGTTTTGGTGTATTACTCATAACTGTTGGTAGATTAAGCTCGGACTTTGCGGGTGTCAACATTTTTTTGATTAAAATATGAATTATTATTCAGACCAAGATCTTGAGGGCGAGGATCAGGAGCATTCCTCTCTGCCTCCTCCGCTAACTCAGCCATGATCTGGTGATACTCTTCATACTCTTCGGGTGTATTAAAAATGGGGTGTTCGAATTCCATAACGAGGTCATTATGGATCAACGAACACCCCAATGCAAGGCCTTTTTTGATTTTTTTTAATTTAAATTCTTACCACGCTTCTCTTGGGTCATTGCCTTGGCTAGGATGGTGTATCCAATGATATCATCGAAGGCATCATAAACACTCTCGTTGGAGACCTTCAGCTTACCATCATAAACAAAAGATCTAATTCTTTGAATCTTATCCATGATTCTAATCATCACCCCAATTACAGGATCTACATCAAGAGTTTCAGTCGCTTTAAAATTTGCAAATGGATCTTTACTACCTTCTCCACCTGTATAATCGGAGCTTTTCTTTCTTAGTGTGTCCTTGAGACTATTAGTGGTCTCTTCCAGCATGGTTATAACTTCTTCAATTGTCATAATTTTTTTGTTTTGATTCCATTCTTTCTATGTGTCTTTCCCACATTCCTTCAATAGAGTTTTCTTTTTTGTGTTGTTCGATGAATTCTGCTGCTTCTTCTATTCTTCTATTAGCTAACTTGACTCTAGCCTCTAGGTATACTTGATAAGGGAATCTGAACCAACAGATTAAACCAACAACCAAACCAAGGGGAATGCCAATGATAATCGAACCAATTAAAATAGTGAAATTCTCAAATAGTTTTTTCATTTTAGAGTTAAATAATTTTTATTTATTTTTTTAAAAATTTCTCGGCAAATCGCAATCTATATTTAGAAAAATCACGTTCGATCTGGGCTTTTTGGGTAAGATTCTATCTTATACTTAAGTTTACCAATTAGTTCTTTGCGTCTTTTTTTCTTAGCGTTAAAGAAAACATAACGATGTTTGCGAGGTCTGTCAACATAATAGACATTCTCAGCTCCATATTTCTCTCTAACTTGAGCCATGTTCATCCCATGAGCATAACTTGTATGATGTTTATGCTCTAAACCTTTTACTTTTGGGTCTCTAAACTTAGCGCTGAGACCACAATAAAAGAAATTTGATGCTTGATAAACCGTTCCAACATGACCTTGAGCTATCTCAGAGAAAGAAACAACAATCTCTCTATCCAATGTTTTAATGGTATTACCAATAAAGTAGCTCTCAGCATTC
>Ga0075481_10000107_pt1 | contig 25935 bp, 24 predicted proteins | sample DEB08_DNA_11_FD_76337 | JGI IMG/M metagenome (GOLD analysis project Ga0075481, IMG submission 76337) | Aqueous microbial communities from the Delaware River and Bay under freshwater to marine salinity gradient to study organic matter... | ecosystem: Environmental > Aquatic > Marine > Coastal ... | reverse complement strand
TTGGCCGGGGCTCCTGTGGCGGGCTTGGCCCGCGCACGAGGCGAGGTTTCTGACCTTCGTACGCGTCTCGATCTCACGGTCGATGCTCGCCTCAACATGGCTGCACGACGGCTTTCGGAACACGGGCATGCGCTGCAGCGTGCCGCAGCACGTCACGTCGGTTCCGAGCGTGCGAAATTGGCGGGCCTTGAAGCAGCCCTCCGCACCACCGACCCTCGAAACGTGCTTGAGCGAGGATACGGCATGCTCCAGCAACCCGGTGGCGGTGTCGTCGGGTCGGTGAAAGACCTCGCCGTGGGCGATGGTCTCTTGGTCCACCTCGTTGACGGTACGGTGAAGACCGCCGTTGAGGACGTGCACAGGACGTGAACGACATGAGCGAAACCCAGAGTTACAGCGAAGCCTTGCAGCGCTTGGAGACCATCGTTGCGGAACTTGAGCGCGGCGGCACCGATCTCGAGGCCACCGTCCGGATGTTTGAGGAGGGAACCGCCTTGCTGAAGACGTGTCAATCCCACCTCGATGAAGCCGAAGGACAACTGAAACGCCTTCGCTTGAACGATGCAGAAGCAGAGCTTGAGGAGCCTGAGGCATGAGCGCCCGGCAGCGGGCGCTGCAGCAGCGTTTGGCCAAGCGCTTGCGCGCGTGGCAGGACCCGCACGGTGGGGCTCCGTTCGTTGAACGCGTCGAACACATCGACCTGGGCGAAGAGGGGCAGTGCCGACTGACCGTGCGTCCGTCTCGCCCGCATTGCCCGTGTTGCCTCTACGACCTTGAGGCCCTCCGCGACGCGTTGTTGTCCATCCGCGGCGTCCAATCGGTCGAACTCCGGGTCACCGGTGTGCCGGAGCCTGCTCTGTGGGAACGGGCGTTGAATCCGACCGCATGACCCACCACGAGCACGGCAAAGTCCACACCGCCACGGAAAGGGCCCACGCGACGGCCGACCCCCACCACACGCCAAGGGTCGGCAGGGACCACATGGCGAGGCAGGCATAAACCGCCACGCTGGTCGAACCCAGGAGCATCGGACCCGCTGCACCAAGGGGAACGTCCGGACCTTGGGACAGCCACAAGCCCACCATGGTGGTCATGAAAATGGCAGGGAAGACGGAAGACAACCCTGCCAACAAGGGCATGCCGAGGCTTGAGAGGTACACGGCCAGGCCGATGGCCAAGGCTGCCGCTCCCCCGCGGGCCATGATTTCCATCCGTCCTGGGCTCCGATGACCGGTGGGCGCGGGTCGAGGGCCACGGGCGATCATGACCCCCATCGCCCCGAGGGCCACCGTACCGATCAGCGCGACCGGCATGGGTTCAATGCGGCCGAGAAGCGGATCGAGAGAAAGCATCACCAAGGCGCCAAAAGCGCCCCAGACCATCAGGGCCGAAACGGTGGTGACCGCGAGCGCTCCACCGCCTTGGTGCGACAAGCGTGGCGGAAGGAGCACGTAGACGAGCAGGAAGCACCCGTTGATCAGCATCCCATAGGGCACCACGGCAAGGCTGGCCGACAAAGCATCGGCATCGGAGGCGAGGGCAAGTCCAATGCCTGCAGGAACGATGGTCGTCGGGATGGTGCCCACCACGCCTCCAATGCGGCCGCCCCAGCGCTCGATGACCAGCGTGACGGCGATGGCGACGACGGCGGAAAGGACCGCGGACAACAGCACGGCGGTCAGCATCTCATGCCTCCATCCGTGACCAAGCGCGAACAAGCACGTCCACCTCATGCCCATGAAGCACCTCGAGCGGTGCTCCGTCGAGCATTGGAACCACGGCCGGAAGGACGTCAAGATGAGCGAGGAAGGGGTGCGTGACGGACAATTGGCGCCCTGCATCGTCGTCGAGGTGGACCAGCACGCACCGGCGCTCTTCGTTGGACCACGCCGTTGCCGCCACCGCCAAATCGGTGCATTGAATGCAGCCGCTTTTTCCAATCAACAGCAAGAGGCGTGGGGCGGCGAGGGCCTCCTCGAGGTCGCCCACATCGGGCACGAGCACGCTTTCACCCCTCGGCAAACGGGTCGATGTTGACGATCTGTTCGATGTCGATGCGGCGGTAGCCTCGCTCGCGTGCATCGTCGGCTGCCGCTCGGAGCATGCGTCGCATCCAGCCCAACCCCATCAGCGTCCGCATGCGGTTGATGTGCTCAAGAAGATGCGACGGGTCCCGTCCAAACCGAGCCTCGTCCATGATTTCCGCTTCCACTTGATCGACGTACATGTAGTACAAATCGAGGAGCTCTCGGGCCGCCTCCAAGGTGACCGGCATGCCCGCATGGCTCTTGGCGATGGACACCAACGCGCCCTCGGTCAGGAGACCTCCGCCGGAACCGACGACCAGAGGTTCTGCTTCGATGACGGCTTCTGCACCCACGATGGGTTGCGGTGCGTCCTCCTCGGCTTCGCTTGGGCCGAGGCGCTCGAGGGCCTGGGTCAGATGACGATCTTTGATGGTGGCCACGCGGTCGTTTTCCGCCGCTTGGCCGGCGTGTTGCAACACGGTACCAAGGTAGGTCTCAAGGTGCTCGATGGCGCCTTGAACCGCCGCTGAACCGACCGATTCCAAGGCGTCGAGGCGGTCGATCATCAGCTCGCGGGTTCGGTTGTAGTTGAGTCGCGTTCGTGCGGCATCGTCCAAGGTCTTGCGCTCCTCATCAACGGCCAACGTCGCGGCTTCCATCTGAGGCACAAGCCGGTCGAGTTCCTCGCACAGGGCCTCAACGAGCATGGTCTTGACCGCGCCTGAAAGGCGAAGTTCGGTGAACCCGCCGGCGACCGCCGCAATGTGCGAAGGGGAGTAGGGCTTGGCAGGCATGATGTCCGCTGTGCCCGGAGGAACATGAACGCACCGTTGACGTTCATTCGATCAATCCGTCGGAACGGCCCATCATTTGGGCCAATTCCCACGCGTGCAAGCATTCGTGCCCGCCCAGAAAGCCGCCGGCTTCACGCGCCGGCCCGATGAATTCCGCCGTGCACATTTGGCAATGCACGTGGACCACAGGCTCGTTGCGGTAGGAGCCGTTTGGGGTGACGCGAACCGGGATGATCTTCCCCACGTCTTCCAAGGTCCAACCTTCTTGCTTCGTGCAAATCGTGTCCCGGTCCGTTGCTGTGTTCATGATCATCACCACGTGGTCACCCAAGGCCAAGCACCGCCGGCCGTGAGGGGTCGAAGTCCGTCCTCGTCACGCGTCCACGTGTCCTCGGATCCGATGCACCCTTCCTGATGCACAACCTTCGGTTCGATGGCCATGGTGCCGCCAAGCGGCATCGGGCGGTCGAATCCTTTCGCCACCACCGGAGCCTCGTCGAGTTGGAGACCGACCGAATGGCCAAGGAAACGAGACTGATCTGGAGCCATGCCCATGAGGTGATCGGCGTGGCCCAACTCGGTGGCCAACGCCAAGCCTTCCTCCCATGCTTTGCTGCAGTGTTCACCTCGGTCAAGCACGTCGACGACGACCTCCTTGACCGCGATCATGTCCTCAAGCCGTTCTTCCCACACCTTGGGCATGCTGCCTGCGACGAACATGCGCGTCATGTCCACCACGTAACCACGGTGAAGGTGAACCAAATCCACCAGCACCGGTTCGTTGGCCTTCACCTTGGCAAATCCAGCCCCCATTCCGGAGAGCGGATGAGGGCCCACGCCGCCCACGGCTGAATCGAAGAAGGAGGACACGCCGCCAGAGCGACCTGACACCACCACGGCACGGTCGCACTGAAGCGGATAACGCCGCATCTCGACCTGCCCGGCGAAGCCCTCGGAGCGGCTGACGGCCTCGGCTGCAGCCACAAGGTCGAGTTCGGACACGCCTTCTCCGCCGACCGCTTCCACGGCTTCGAACATGCGAATTTGAACGCCTGCGGCTTCTTCCATGCATGCGATTTCCCATGTGGACTTGGATTCACGTTGAGCGTGGACAACCCCTGTGCCGTCGCTGGAGGCGCCCAATCCAGAGAGCGCTTGGGAAAACCTGGTGGCGAAGGATGACGGGACTTCTCCGAGCTGAAGGGCAGGTGCTTCGCTGACGCCCCGTTCGCGGAGCCTTTCCGCGAGCACCCGGAGGCTCGGAAAAGCCGTAATTTCGTGTGGCGCATCGTCGCCACCTGCTTCGTGCACCGCACGGCGCAGGCTTCGGCGGACGTAGCCAACTGGGCCGTCCCCGCCGGCGTCCTTGGAGCCCCCAGCGCCTTCAGCAGGCACAAACAGGGCCCCGTTTTGACGGCCACCTGCGTAGTAGTACAGGTCGATGGGGTGCTGGATGAGGATCCCCGGGAGGCCGGCTTCACGCAGGCGGTGAGCCAGTTCGCCCTGACGGTGTTCCAGTTCAGACACCGGCACCCGCCAGTCCTCCCCGTCAGGGCCAAGGAGGTCTTCAGCGTTCAACGCAGGACCCTCCATGGATCCGAACCGCCGGCATCAGGACTTGAACACTGTCCACCACGTTCGCCGATAGCGTCTTGATGGGGCCGTCGAATGCAATCCCATGCACGGTGGAGCGAAGTGGACGTTGATTTCCGGAGGCGCCCTCATGGCACTGGGCATCCTGTTGATGGTCATCGGTGGGGCTTCAGCCCCAGACGAGATGACCGTCGACCCCACGGAAGACGTCGTCTACAGCGGCACAGACGGAAGTATCTCAGTGACGCCTTGGAACTACCTGAGCGTCTTTGCACAAGTGGACTCATGCGACGAGATCACCATGTCGGTCGACGTCAACGGTGAGCCCTACCCCTACTTCTACGATTTCTGTGACTCCTCTGGAGAGGGCTACGGCGGAGCATACTACCGCGCAGACGGTTGGCTCCACGTTGCGGACATCGCGCCCCTGGACGACCAAACCTTCCAGGATGGGACGATGGCCTTGGACATCACCTCCAACGTCGAAGTGTCCGTCATCAAAGACCCCACCGGGACAAGCATTGCAGCCGCGGGCTTCGGGTTCTTCGGCTGCTGCCTCGGCATCCTCGTGATGATCGTTGGCCTCGTCTTGTGGGCCGTCTTGGACGATCCTGCTCCAACCATGACCTATGCACCCCAAGGTTACGGCCACTCGGGCATGCAAACGGTCGGGGCGGTCCCAGGCACCTACGGTGCACCTGGGATGATCCAAGCACCCGTTCAGTCCATGCCCAACGCTGCAGGCATCCTTCCTGCTCAACCCGTTCAGCCTGGCATGGTTGCCGTCGTACCGGGGGCCGTGGTGGGCGCCTATGGAACGCCGGTGGTACCGCAAGGCACCACCGTGGTGCAGGCCCCCACGCAACAAGCGCAACCGATGGCCATGAACATGTCCGCTCAGGCCGCCCCCACTCCAGTCCAACCCACGCCTCAACCCATGGCAAGCCCGGCGCCTGCCGATCCCGTCCCCGTGGTGCCGCCCACAACGGAGAGTCAACCCGCGCCTCAAGCGCTCGAAGGGGGGGGAACCTTCTGGAACAAACCGGCCGCCGAAGAGGGCGCAGGGAGCGTTGGCGACGAATTCATGTCGTGACCGCCTCGTCCGTGATGCTCAAACGTCGGCTGCACTTGGACGGGTCATGGGGCGCGTCCTCACGCTCGACGACGTCGAGGTCAGCGGACGCACGGTGTTGCTTCGGGTTGATCTGAACAGCCCGCTTGACCCCACGACGAAGGGCTTCCTTGACGACACGCGCATCCGTGCTGTCCTCCCGACCCTGAACCGCTTGAGCCAAGCCAAGGTCGTCATCCTGGCACACCAATCACGTCCTGGCAAAGCGGACTTCACCAGCACCCTCGGCCATGCTCGAGAACTTGGGCGCCTGCTTGGACGACGTGTCGATTGGGTGGACGACGTCTGTGGCGAACAAGCCATGGCGGCCATCGAGTCACTCGAACCCGGACAGGTTTTGATGCTCAACAACGTCCGTGGCCATGAAGAGGAAAACACGGTCAAGGGAGGCCATGCCATCACCGGCCAAACACAACTGGTGGAACGTCTGTCGAGCGTGGTCGATCTCTACGTCAACGACGCCTTTGCCTGTGCGCACCGGGCAAGCCCGAGCATGACCGGCTTTGCACACCACTTGCCGTGCTTGACCGGCGTGCTGATGCAACAAGAAATCGAGGCCCTCAACAGGGCCTTGCTCGAACCAGCCCGGCCCTGTTTGGCGGTGTTGGGGGGCATCAAGGTGGACGACTCCATCCAAGTGGCCGACAACATGCTCCGAGCAGGCACCGCCGACGAAGTGTGGTTTACCGGAGGTGTGGCCAACCTCATGATCGAACTCGCCGGCACCGACATCGGGGCTCAAAACCACGATTTCCTTGTCCGTGAACTCGGGCCTGCGTGGCATCCGACCATCGAGATGGCGAAATCGCTCCTCCTCGACTTTGGGGATCGGCTGCACCTTCCGGTCGACCTCGCCGCGAACGTCGAAGGGAACCGTGTTGACCTGACGCTCGACGACCTTCCTGTGGCCGCTCCGCTCTTCGACATGGGCCTGACGTCCATTCGCCGCTTGTCGGCCGCGATCAAATCCGCTGGAACGGTCATCCTCAACGGCCCCGCAGGCGTCTTCGAAATGGAGGACTTCGCGTTGGGCACCGTCGAGATGCTCAACGCATGCGCTGAGAGCGAAGCCTTCACCGTGATGGGCGGTGGCCACACGGCCACGTTGGTCGTGAAACGTGGATTGGCCAGCCGGATGGGCCACGTGTCCACCGGCGGCGGAGCGTGCTTGGATTTCATGGCCGGACGGCCCCTGCCCGCAATCGTGTCCCTCGAAGCGAGTGCTTTGCATTTCCAAACGCCGAACCTCGGCACGCCTGACCCACGTTGAAACGCGCACCGCTCGTCTTATGACCGAGGGGTGCACCGCTTGGCTCGCGCCAACGTAGCTTAGCTGGTAGAGCACCTGATTCGTAATCAGGAGGTCGGGGGTTCGAGTCCCCCCGTTGGCTCCTTGCTTGCCTGACCGAAGGCGACGCTTCATGTGGACGCGCGGCCTCGCGGAAGCATGGCGGCGTCCGATGACCCGGTCCGGTACACGGACACGGTGCTCGTCGATGACGAACAACGCCTCCATCGAGGCGACATGTTGCTCCATCCGGACGGCCGGTGGACCACCTCAAAGGGCGACGAGGACGTCGTCGAAACCATTGACGGCCGTGACCGCCTCGTCACACGAAGCTTGCAAAACTGGCACACACACCTGGCCATGCAACTGAACGCTCGGGATTTCTCGGACGGATACCCGCTGCACCGCTGGCTCGAGGAGGCCATTTTCCCAACGGAAGCACGCCTCGACCCGACGTACGTCGAAACCGGAACCCGTGCCGCTGCTGCGGAATTGCTTCGCACGGGTTGCACCTTTGCGGCGGACATGTACTTCTATCCGGAAGTGACGGGGAGCGTGCTCAACGACGCCGGCATGCGCGGTTTGGTCGGTGGACCCATTTCCGATCGTGCGCTGCCGTCGCACAACGATGCGGAAGAAGCCCTACGCGACCTTGAGCGCCTGCTGGCGACCAACGATGCGGACGACCGCGTGCAATACGCCATTGCGGCACACTCCGTGTACCTCTGTTCGGACGAAACCTTGCAAAAAGCCGTGGACGTGGCTGAACGGCACAAGGCTCGCATCCACATTCACGTCAGCGAGACACGGAAGGAAATCGCAGACTGCCATGCCCGCACAGGCCGCTATCCTGTGGAACACCTCCACCACCTCGGTGTCCTCAACGAGGGCACCGTTCTCGCGCACGCCTCATGGGTGAAGAAGCGCGAAATCCGTATGATGGCAGAGACGGGTTCGACCGCCGTTCACTGCCCGTCGTCGAACATGAAACTCGCCTGCGGCGGCACCCTCTCCTTGCCCCCTTACCTTGAGGCGGGCGTGGACGTGCGTTTGGGAACCGACGGTGCCGCCTCATCCGGTTCCGGGCTCAACGTGTTGGCCGAAGCCCGACTCGCCAGCCTTGTGCAACGTCACGACCATTGGGACGCGACGATGATGACCGCGAACCAGGCCTTTGCCATGGCCACGCGCGGCAGCCGGGATTGGGTCACGTGGAACCTTGACGACATTCGGATGCATCCTCGAGGCCGTTCCGACAACCGGCACGTGGCCAACTTGGTCTTCAACGGTGCAGATTGCCTCGACGTGTGGGTAGAAGGCCGCGCGTTGCGGCGAAACGGGACGACGACGGCCATCGATGAACGCGCAGCATGTGCGGCGCTCAACGAAGCCGTTCAGTCCTACTACGAAGACGTGGAGTGACCAAATCGGGGTCGTCCAAACACGATCAGTCCCGCAGCAACGAGCAGAAGCAAGGCGGTCGGCGCTCCGTCGAGTTGCGCGTGAACGGTCCATTCCAGATCGAGGGTCCCGTCCGCCGGGGCGCCAACGGTTCCGTATCCGGCCCAATAGACGCCTTCGGAAACGGTCCACTGCATGCCCCCCTCTGCTTGGTCAGGCGTGCCCATGGCGACCGCATTCAGGTCGTTGGACGTGCAGATGCCAAAGTAGGAGGAGGCCGGGGCATCCTGACAGCGGTTGTATTCCGCCTGATCCACCACCGCCACCCAAACGTCATCCCGGTCCCAGGTGACCGTGGCCTCGACGTCAAACAGCGCTGGAGCAGGATGCTCTGGGAGCGGATCTGAAGCGAAAACGACGCGATCCGCAGAAGGGGGTGCCGGAATGTCGGCCAGCACGCCTTCCGTCGTGTACCCCACGCGACCGAGGCCTGCAAGCAGCAGCAGCACGATTCCAACGGCGAGCGCGACGTTGTGCCGTCCACGGCCCACGCATCACCACCTCCCGGCAGGAACGCCGTTCAGTCCTCGGATTTGCGCTTCACGGCGCGACGCTTGGGGGGGGAGCGACGCTTGGGCGCCTCCTCGTCGTCCGACTTCTTTGACACAGCACGGCGCTTGCGTGGAGGAGCGCGCTTCTTGGGCTTCGCTTCTTCGAGCGCTTCCATGAAGCCGTCCTCTTCGTCGTCCTCGTCATCGTCGTCGTCCTCCTCAGGCTCCGAGGACTTGCGTCGTCGGCGCTTTTGTGCGGGTTTGTTGACGGCAAATGGATCGTCCTCGTCATCGTCGTCGTCGAGGGACTTGCTTTCCGATTCAGGTTCCTTCTTGGTTTCCGTTCCGGTGATGGAGGCCATGTCGAGGTCTTGCGACGTACCGATGAATTCGGACATCCAGTCCTCGTCCGCTTCGTCGTCCCCGTCCCCTCGCTTCTTGGCCTTCGGGCTTCGCATGCTGGTGGTGACCACCATGAACGCGGCGATCATGGTCAGGATCAGCAAGCCTGCGAGGCCCCAGATGATGACGTACGGTGGGTCCGTTGCTTCAGGGAAGACTTCCACAGGGTCGGGAATGCCCGCAACTTGGTTCTCGTACACGCACTGCGTGGTCCCGTCCGTCTTGTGGTTGCAGTAATCCACGGTGAAGACCACGGTCTTGGAACGGACGTTGCCGGCCGCATCCACGGCTTGAACGCCGACCTGATGACGGCCAACCGCAAAGTTCCCTGAAGGAATGGACAAGGACATCACGGCGGTTTGGTTGTCGTCCATCCAAGTGATGGCTTCCGTGTCGGTCCACGGCAGCGAGAGCGTCTCGCCGTCGAGGTTGTAGGTGATTTTGTACTGCATACGGTCGATGCGCACGTCGTCGGTTGCGCTCGCAGTGACGGTGATTTCGTTTCCGTAGAGGTACTTCGAGCCGTCACCCGACGAGGAAGGTGAGAAGACGGTCACTTCAGGCGACCGTGCATCGACGAACCATTGGTCTGAATTTTGCAACTGGTTGGTGTTGGCCGAGGCGTCCTGCACGTCCACCACCACGCTGAGCGCGCCCGGTGCCGTGGTGCCCTGAATGGAGAAATCAATGGAGAACACCGGTCCTTTGTCGGGGTTGTTCAGGTTGTCCTGAATCATGCTCATAATCGAAGGCTCTGCGGTGATGGCCGTCCCGTCCGCGCTCCGAATCGTGATGGTTGGCACGGGGGCGTTACCGATGTCCTGGCTGAGGGAGACGAGCATCGAGTAGTCGCCAGAGACGAGGGACGGGGAGGTGTATGGTGCACCTGAATCGTCGATGAGCGTCAGTTCGATGGACGGCGCCAAGGTGTCTTCCAACACACGCTTCGAGTTGTCCCCTTCGAAGATGGTCGGGTTCAGGTTTCCAAAGGAATCTTCGCAGACCACAGCGTAGTAGACCTCGCGGTCAAGACCGGGGTCGACGGCCGCGTCGCTGACCAGAGTCAGACCGTTGCCTTCGTTGATCGGACCAAACATGTACTCCCAACCTTCGTCGGTGAGGTTGGACACCACGCTCTCAGCAAAAGGCTCCCCAAAGTGCCGATAGATGTAGTACCGCTCACCAAATTCTGTGTCTTCGTTGATCCACGTGATGCGGGCCAACAATTCGTCTCCAAAGACCTCGACGGTCGTGATGTCAGGGGACCGTGGGGACTTGGTGTCCTCGTACACCGGGCCGGCCACGTTTTGCACCAAACCGGTGTACATCGCTGGGCCGGTGAGGTGGCCGTAGAGGGCCTCGCTGGTGACGTAATAGAACGAGTCGTCACGGTCAACGCCTGGTGGAACGGTGGCGTTGAACACCCCAACTCCTTCGTCAACGGTCCCGAGCCACGTGATGGTTTGGTTCTCGATGAATTCTGCCCCGTTGAGGCGATCGCTGGCGTGCCAAATGTGGTATCGCTCACCCGACAGGCCGATTTGATCCACCCAGGTCACTTGGGTGGTGCTTTGGCCAAGGTATTGTGCTTCCACCAGTGTGGGTTCCTTGATCCACGAGGTGAAGGCGTCTTCGTACACCGCTCCGGTGCAACTGAGGCTGTTGGTGTTCTCGTTGAACACTCCGAAGGAATCCACCGTGACCACGCAGTAATGCGCTGAACCAAAGCGCCCCGTTGGAAGGGTGTAGGCGAAGGCTTCGACGCCCTCTTGCACCGTACCCACGAGGGTGACGTTCGGATTGCTGATGGTCGAGAAACTGTTTCCAGACATGTAAATCCGGTAAGCCTCACCGGTTTCACCCACGGCGTCTTCCCAGTAGACCCAGGTCACGGCAGAGCCGTTTTCTTCGCTGGATTGGAAGTTGGCGCTCACGCCAACTGGAGAAGCAGGTGGAGTGTTGTCCTCAAGGATGGAGTCCGTCATCGCGTTGCTGGACAAAAAGCGGAAGTCGACGTAATCCTGTCCTGGGCCGTTCCAGTTCGGGAGGAAGTACGTCACGGCGTAGTATGCAGAGCGTTGTGTCCCCGCATCGACCGTCACATCGAGGGTCTGGGTCTCGGCACTGAGGTTGGCGATGAGCTCCGCTTGCCCGGTGATCAACATCGTGGTCACGTTCTTTCGGGTGATGGGTTGCTCCGTGGAGCGGTACACCAAGAGCGAAGCCGAATCTGGGCCTTCGGTTGGGATCACGTCACCGCCGGGAAGGATGTTGAACGGAACCCAAGCGAGGCTCGTGGTTGAGGACATGCGGTCGAAGGAGCCCACGAGGTTGTAGGGGGTGCGGATGGCTTGCGTGGTTTCCTCGATGCCGCTGCCTACGGTCACCGAATCTCCGGGCAGGAACATGGCATACACCGTTCCGTTGCCCATTTGGGTCGTGACCGTGTAGTTCACGAAGGCATTTTCACCGGGCGGTACGGGGAATTCCACGACGTGCCCGGGGTGGATGGACGAGGAGCGGCAATTCAGGTAGTTTGTACCGCCGCCACCGCCGATGGTGTCGGCGCAGGCCTCGACCGTCGCCACCAAGTCGGCTTGGGCGAGGGTGTTGGCGTTGAGTTCACCTTCGTACCTGTAGACGGAATAGGTCGCATCAAGCAACTCAGCCATTCGGTTGTCGAATTCGTCGATGTTTTCCCACATGATCGTGGTCACTTCGGTTTGGGGGTCGAACGAGGCGCTGAGCCCTTGTGCCTGATACCATGTCATTTGGTCCACGTTCGGATCGGCCGCCGCTGAAGGCGAGAACGCCAGAAGCGTTGACGTCAAGAACAACAGAACGAGCCCCGAGGCCGTTGCGGAACGGTTTCTCACGTGCATGTCGCCACCCATCGCTGAAACGTGCCACTCGGTGGTTATGAGGGCTTCTCATTCCATCGTGCCAAATGGCTCGACCTTGGACCCGGTTCATTCGTCCGAATCGCCGGGTTGTGGAAGCGGATCTTCAGCATCCATTCGGCGTACGTCGCCAGCAGCTTGACGGAACCTGGTCACAAAGGTCCAGACTCCGCCGAGCATGGACACCATGACCATGATGCTCATGGCCGTGATCGGCACGCCTCCGAGCACGTCCAGTGACCCAAACACGGCTGCATCGAAGGGGATCAGCACCGCAGTCAGCACCAAACTCACCAGGGTCAGCACCATGCGGTCTGCTCGACTGAACCCCCGGTAATTTCGCAAACCCGTCACGGCCTGCGCCTGGGTGCCCATGTAGGAACCCAGCAGGGTGAACCATGCCGCGGTCCAACCCAGCGAAGGTTGACCGCAAAACGCAGGGTTGAGCGCCAGTGCCAGCACCCATGTGGCGTCGAGCAACCGGTCAATGGTGTGGTCGAGCATGTCCCCCCAGCGGCTGACGACGCCTCGAGCCCGAGCCACGGCTCCGTCGAGCCCGTCAATGAGCATGGCCAGGGCCATCAACACGGCCCCGCCAACAAGCATCAAGGCACCTTGCTCATCGTTGGTGGCGGTGGCCATGAGGTAGGCGCCCCCCACACCCACGGGGAGGGCCGACCAAGTCAGCGCATCGACCGAAACACCGTCAAGCCGACGGATGAGCGGTGGCAAGGCGCGCTCCCATTTGCTGCGGAGTTGCTCCAAGGCCATATCCCGCCTCATGCAAGACGCCACATGAGCGCATCGGTCTGAACCGCACCTTGGGGCTCAGGATGGAAGGTGCGCGGGATCCGCCAACCAGTCAATGAAGGGGTCGCTTGCGCGAGGGAATCCGCCTTCTCGCCAAGCGAGGACGCGCTCTGCCAGCGAATTGGCGTCGGTTGTGGACGTGTCAAGCTCAAGCAACGGCACGTCAATCCCAGCATCACGAAGTTCGGCGTGCACGCCACCCAACAATTCCCACTCGACGTTCGCCGTGACTTTGGCTGCGCCATACCCTCTTTCTCGGAGGCGTTCCTGAAGTCGACGGGGTGCGCAGCGGAGGACAACGATGGCATCAGGTGCAAGCAGATGGCTGAGGTGGCCTTCGATCAGGCACCCGCCTTCCATGCCGTCCATGTGAACGGAGAGGCGCCCGACGTCGATCGGATGAGCACCGTCGTCTTCGGCAGCGCCAAGGGCGCCACAGGCCGCTGCCAAATCACGCACAGCGTGCACCTCAAAGCTGCGCTGGAGGAGCGCGGCCAGGGTTGTTTTCCCCGTACCGGGAGCACCGGTCAACGCCAACCGCACGGTCGTGAGCCTCCTTGCATTCAGCGTGCTCAGTTCACGAACTCGATGTTTCGGTGCTTGAGCGCCTTGAGTTGCTGGGCCTCATTTGACCCATGAATTTGCTCAGATTTGACGCCCGTCAGGACGAGCATGACGCGCAGTTCATCGCCCAACGATTCGTCCACGGCAGCGCCCCAAATGATGCGCGCCGTGGGCGCCACTTGCTGCTGAATCATTTCTGCACAACGCTCGGCCTCCCCGAGGGTCAGGTCCGGACCACCGACGACGTTGATCAGGGCCCCACGGGCGTCGGACACGTCGAGGTCGAGCAGCGGGGAGTGCAGCGCTTCCTGGGTGGCCGCCTCCGCGCGTCCAGCGCCGCTGGCAGAACCAAGCCCAATCATGGCAACGCCATGGCCAGACTGGACGACGGCGCGAAGGTCCTCAAAGTCAAGGTTGACCATGCCGTCGATGGTCAACAATTCCGTGACCCCGATGATCGAACGAACGAGAAGTTCGTCACCCACGCGGAACGCCATCGCCAGAGGCAAATCGCGGACGTCTTCGATTTCGAGCAAGCGTTCGTTTGGAATGACAATGATGGTGTCGCAGAATTCACGAAGACGCTCAAGTCCCCATTCTGCGTTTTGTTGGCGCAATTTCCCTTCTGAGTTGAACGGATACGTGACCACGGCAATGGTCAGCGCACCTTGCTGCTTAGCCAAACGGGCCACGTGACCGGCGGCACCCGTGCCTGACCCTCCGCCCATGCCGGCCGTGATGATGGCCAATTGGGTGTCGTTGGTGATTTGACGGAGCGCCATTTCCGATTCAAGGGCGGCGGCTTCCCCTTTCGTGGGGTCGCCGCCTGCACCGCGCCCACGGGCGGTGCGCCCAATGAGCACCTTTTGCTCGAGGGAAGACATCAGCAGCGCCTGAGCGTCGGTGTTGATCGCGTAGCCCGTGACGTAGGTGTTTTCGAACAGGCCTTCATCGAACAAACGGTTGGCTGCGTTGCAGCCTGCACCACCGACGCCGTACACGCCGATCCTTGGTTGAAGGGACTCCAACAAGGACCTAAGCTCCTCGTCCGTCGCGTGTCCTTCCACCGGAGCGGGGGCTTCGACGGGCGCCGCTTGTTCTTCCTCGGTCAATTCCAAGACCCGTTCAATGAGGTGGCGCATCGTGCTGATGCTCCTCCGAACAGGCTTGAAGATGCCGCCACAAGGACCGGCCGGAAGCCGCCTTTGCGGGGGTGAAGTTCAACGCCAATCAGTCGCGGAGGCCTTCTTCGGTCACCTGGTAGATGCACTCGCCGTCCGGGAGGTTCGGAGAGTCCACCAAGCGAGCGATCCGACGGCCACCCTTGGCCTTGCGGAGGTAGAGGCGGAAAGTGCTGGCGTGGGCCAGCACGTGGCCACCAACAGGCTTGGTGGGGTCGCCCCACATGGCATCGGGCTTGGAGTGCACTTGGTTGGTCACCAGAACCATCGCGTTGTTGATGTCGGCCGTTTGCTTGAGTTCCTTCAGGTGGCGGTTGAGTTTCTGCTGGCGCTGGGCGAGCATGCCACGGCCAACGTACTCTGCACGGAAATGGCTGGTCAGCGAATCGACGATGATGAGCTTCACGTTCATGCCGCGGCTGAGACGCTTGATCTCGTCCACGAGCAGAATCTGGTGAGCAGAGTTGTAGGCTCGCGCCACGTGAATGCGGCTCAACACAGCGTCTGGGTCCAAGCCAAGGCCACGTGCCATTTGGGTGATGCGCTCTGGGCGGAAGGTGTCCTCGGTGTCGATGTAGAAGATGTCGCCATCAAGGCCGCCTTCCGACACGGGGAGGGTGCAGTTCACGGCCAGTTGGTGGCCGATTTGCGTCTTGCCCGATCCAAAGGCGCCGTACACTTCGACAAGGGCTTGGGTTTCGAACCCGCCTCCAAGCAGGTCGTCGATGGATTGGACCTTGGAGGAGAGCTTGAGCACCTCACGACGGCGGTCGAGCAGGGCGCCACCAGAGACGAAGCCTCCGATGTTGGCCATTTTCTTGGCGCCTGCAATGATTTTGCTCGCAACCGCTTCACCAAGTTCTGCCTGCTCAGCGAGTTCGGAAGGAGACATGACGGCGATGGCCAAGAGCTCATCGAAGCCGGCTTCCCGCAGCTTTTCTGCGGTCGCGGGGCCAACGCCTGGGAGGTCTTCGATGCTGACCTTGACCTCGGGTTCTTCCGCCATCAGAAGGCCATCGGCCTCGGCGGTGCTTTCATTCTTCGTCTTGCTCGTGGTTTTCTTTGCTTTGCTGGCCATGGGTTCACGTTCCTTGGCCATAGGATTGGGCGTCCACCTATGAAGGACCGATGGACCCCAACCCAAACGTGGAAGGTGCTCGTTCGATTTGAGTGATGAGACGTGCACGCCTCATTCACTTTCAATTCAGATTTTGTCCACTCAAGACTGGTCGGAGGTGAAGGGTTGTGCCGGACTCTCGGCCTCCTCATGGAGCACGTCGATGACGCTGGTGACGTCGACGTTTTCATCGTCGGTGTCGAGGGTGATTCGAAGCACCCAATCCCCTTCATCGGCTTCAGCGGGCCCGCTGGTTCCTTCCCAGGTTTCTTCTTGCCCGTCGGCGATTTGCGCCGTCCCGGTGGCCCTCAGGCCGTCGCTCCCATCGAGAAGTTCCCACGTGGTGGACACCGCTCGCCCAAACACGCCGCCGACGTTGCCGATGTTCGCCACGGTGGAGGACACCGACACCCGCTCTGCCCCTTGAGAACCGTCGGTCATCACGCGAATGGAGGCGTCGTCGGGGTCGGTGGTGCCGGTGTCCTGCCAATTCAGCCGCAGATCAATTCGGACCACGATGGCCTTCGAGGCTTCACCGCCGCCTTCGGTCCGGGCACCGTAGGTCAATTCGTACAAGCCATGCGTCGCGTATTCCACGTCGATGCTTGCGGTTTGGTTGGCGTCCGTCACGATTTCTTCTCGGCCGTCGCCTGGAAGGACAAAGAAGGCCACGAGCGGATCCTCAGACGAGGTCACCCGGGCAAAATCGAAGGTGAGCGTGACGGTTTGACTTCCGATTTGTTGGCCGTTTCTCCACGTTTGCTCAACGACGCCTGAGGTGTCGTCGTAGTACACCCGAAGATCAACGCCTTCGGCTTCAGTGCCTTCGTCCGAAGCACCGGTGCACCCGGCCAAAGAAGCGCTGAGCAGGAGGAGAACCAAGAGGCCTGCGTTCCGCATGACGGGAGGTAAGCCTCGTGGAACAAAAATGCCCCGCTTCCTCACACGCCCATTCTGAGTGGCTTGGCGGTGGGTTGAAGTGGAGGGGGCTTTGCCTTCTGCTCAGCGAGGTGGGGTAGTCTGGATATCCCGTCGGGCTCATAACCCGGAGATCGATGGTTCAAATCCATCCCTCGCTACCATTCAGCCGTACTCGTAGTAGTCGTGCGTCGGCTCCAGCGAAGCGATTGCCGCCTGGAGTTTGGCCTGCGCTTGGGCCTCCTGATTTCGGAAGGCTTCGCCTTCTGTGGTCAGACGTGCATGCGCCTCCTGTGCACGCCCGTCCTTGCACAACGCCAATGCGGCTTCGACGCGAGCAAGCGCAACCGCTGATTCCGGTGCTGAAGCCGGGACCAATTGGAGGCCATGCTCGTTTTGAACGACCGGGCCAGCCGCGTTCGCCGCGTCCGCCAAGCGGCGACCGAGCCCACCGACGTCACCCAGGCGTTCCACGGCCTCCACGTGAGCCAGAAGGTGGCCGGGACGTGTCCGGACCAAGCGCTTCAAGGCCTTCCTGGCCGGTCCAGAGCGCCCGAGGGCAGCCGCTGCTCGGAGGGAGCGGAGGTGATCTTCGGCGGCCGGTGTCAAGCGGTCCAGCAACGACGGATCTGCCCGACGAACCGTCCGTTCAAGCGAGCGCCGCTCGCGATGCAGGCGACGAACTTCGGTTGCTCCTTCCTTGGCCTTACCACGGAGGATCAACACGTCGCTGAGCAGCCGAAGTGCTTTCACAAGGTGAACTTGTTCGGTGACCTCTCGGTTTCGTTTCGCTCGTAATTGTTGCACCAAATCTCGCGCCATGACTTCCGTGATCTCTTCCCGACCGTCGGCCAAGTAGCGCTCAAGCTGGACGAGGACTTGTCCTGCATCGCCCATTCCAAACATGATGCTCGCTCAGGACAAAGGTGCGGAGGTCATCATTCCTCCCCCGGTTCGCGGAGCACGACGGCCAACAGGCCGAGGGTGCCCAGCAGACCGAGCACCGCGAAGACGACGGCGGCGGTGGTGAGCGTTTCTTCGGTCCATTCCTCGATGGGGCCCTCGTAGGTTGGGCCCACCGCAACCATGCTCGTCGTGGTCCATTGATCTCCATCCGGGGCGCCGTTTTCGTTGACGAGGTTCACGTGAAGGACCGCTTGAGCCGCTTCATCGGTGCTGTTTGGCGCAACCCAGGCCACCTGCCAACCTTCCATCAGGGAGGAGGGCGAAACATGCGTCAGCCCTCCGTCCATGTCCTGTACGGTTGAACTGGTGTTGGCCAACAAGGTGCCTGCATTGACCACGAGCCGGAATCCACCCATGTCGTCGGCCGCGGTGCTTGCGTTGACGTGGAGCATGTACGTCGCTTCAGCCTCGTAGACCTCTGGCCAACCGTGCAGGTGAACCGTTTCCTCCAAGGACGGGCCGACATGGCACAGGCAACCGTCGTCGCCCTGCTCCCCCACGCCGCTCGGCGAGGCCAGACCTGCGGGACCGAGCACCAGCATGCAGGTCAAGACGACGGCCACGAGATGTCGACGCATGTCCTCCCCTTGTGTGAACGTGGAGGGACGAGGTTGAAACGTGTGTCGTTGAACCTCAGGGCATGGACGATGACATTGACGTGTTCGCTGAGTTGGGCGTGGACGTCACGGCGGCGCCCAAGCGGGAGGAAGACGACGACCTCCTCGGTTTGCTCGCCGATGCGTCACCTCAAGGGCAGGAGGACCCCTTGGCCGCTTTGATCGAAGGCGATGAAGCGGACGCGTTCACCGTTCAACCCGAAGTCGCGGTTGCCCCACCCGTTGCTGATGCACCACCTGCGACCCCATCGGATTCGCATGGACATGCCTTGAGCGAAGAGATGGTCGCTCAGGTTGTCGCGTTGCTCGTTCAACGCGGCCTTGCGGTGGACCCTCGCCGCCTCGGTCTTCCAATGGACACCGGCTTGGAGGTCATGGACGTCGCCGTCGAGCGCGATGACGACCTGTTGATCGCACGCGCGGACGTGATGCTTGACGGGGCTGCCATGCACCCCTTCGCCGCCGTTCGCCTGACGGACGCCGGGTGCGAAACGTTGCCCGCTCCCGAGGCGCTGCCTGCCACCTGGCATCCAATGCATGACGTGCTTGCTGCAGCCCTCATGGACGGAGCTCAACAACTCGATCAAGCCCTTGGCGGGGCTTGGAAGCGCGCGTGATCACGCGGCGTGGAGTTCTGCGCCCCACGTGATTTCGACGTCCGTCCGAAGGGACGTGGATGCACTGCAGTAGGTGCTGTGGCTCTTTTCGATCAAGCGATGAAGGAGTTTCTCTGGGACGTCGCCTCGAACATGGTACACCATGTGGATGCGGGTGAAATGACGGGGTTGTTCTTCACGCCGTTCTGCCTCCAATTCCAACCACACCTCGGAAAATGCGCGTTGCTTGAGGCCGGTCACAATGTCGGCGATGGTGCATGCGCCCACGGATTGAAGCATCACTTGCATGGGCGAAGGGCCGTCGTTCCAATCGAGATTCAACCTGTCTTTGGCACCGTTGAAACATGCCATGCCGCTCCCACCGGTCCAGTGCACTTCCGCCTTCATGCAAGGGCGTAGGTGCAGCCCGTCTTCATGCTTCGTGAAAGAACGTGAGGAGAAGCGCAGGGAGGGATTCAAGAACAGCCGACAGGTGGCCCGGACATGAGCGAAAACGAAGGCTCCCCAATCACCCTCGAAAACGGTGTCCTGACCGTCCCTGACCACCCCACGGTCCACTACATCGAAGGCGACGGCATCGGCATCGACATCACTCCGGTGATGATTCACGTCATCGACGCCGCGGTCGAGAAGGCCTACGGCGGCCAGCGCAGCATCGCATGGTCCGAAGTGTTGGCCGGCGAAAAGGCGTTCAACGCCACCGGCGAATGGTTGCCTGAGGCCACGCTCGACGCCATGCGCACCGGGCTTGTCTCGATCAAGGGACCGCTCACCACCCCCGTCGGGGGCGGCATCCGAAGCCTCAACGTCGCGCTTCGTCAGAAGCTCGACCTCTTCGCATGCGTTCGTCCCGTGCGTTGGTACGAAGGCACACCCTCGCCTGTGAAAGCACCCGGCGACGTGGACATGGTCATCTTCCGTGAGAACAGCGAGGACGTCTACGCCGGCATTGAGTGGGAGGCCGGAAGCGAAGGCGTGGCCAAACTCATCGCCTTCCTTCAAGATGAAATGGGCGTTGACAAGATTCGGTTCCCCAACACCAGCGGCATCGGCATCAAGCCGATTTCAAGCGAAGGCACCGCTCGCATCGTCCGCGCAGCCATCCGTTACGCCATTGAAAACGACCGCGACAGCGTCACCATCGTACACAAGGGCAACATCATGAAATTCACCGAAGGCGGATTCCGCGACTGGGGCTACCAGCTCGCCAAGGACGAATTCGGCGCCACCGAACTTGACGGTGGCCCATGGTGCACCTTCACCAACCCGAACACGGGCACGACGATCACCGTGAAGGACGTCATCGCCGACGCCATGCTCCAGCAGGTGCTCACCCGCCCCCGCGAGTACGGTGTTCTGACCACCATGAATCTGAACGGCGACTACATTTCCGACGCGCTGGCCGCTCAGGTCGGTGGCATCGGCATTGCTCCCGGTGCGAACATCAACTACGACACCGGAATCGCCATCTTCGAAGCGACGCACGGCACCGCGCCGAAGTACACCGGTCAGGACAAGGTCAACCCCGGCAGCCTGATCCTCTCTGCAGAAATGATGCTCCGCCACATGGGCTGGACCGAAGCCGCTGACCTGGTCGTCAAGGGCATGGAAGGTGCGATTTCCGCACGCACCGTCACCTACGACTTTGAGCGTTTGATGGACGGCGCCACGCTGCTTTCCTGCAGCGCCTTTGGCGAGGCCATCGTTTCCCACATGGGTTGATCTGAACCAAGCCTTCCAAACCGGGTGTGCCCTTGGCGGCAAGCGCCGCCGAAGGAAGGTATGGCGCGGCCGTCCATCGCCTCAGCGCGAGGACCACTGGTTGAGGGTCTGTGCATTCCGGATGACACCGAACCCAAGGTGCTCCAACATCGAAGGAGCGACCAAGGTGAAATCGCTGTCCCGTGTGGCCACGAGCACGGCCCCGAAGTCCTCCAATGGGATTTCTGCCAGCCGCATGGCGAGGCACATGATCTCACGGTCTTCCTTTTCGGGGTAAATCTCCGCACCTGACCCAAGGGCGGTGCGTTGCGGTTGCCCTCGCGCTCGCTTCATCGCGGTCACCTCGTCGTAGACGTCGTGGTGATCGGCAAGGAAGGCATCGAGGCGGCTCACGCGTTCGTCTTCCATGGCTTCATCGTCGTACCTGGCTTCTCGCTTGGCCCAGGTCTCAAAGGAGGAGAGGACATCGTTGAGGGCTTCTTCCACGTTGGTGGCCTCGAGCATCGCTTCAACGTCGTCGGGGGTCGCAAAGATTTCACGGAGGCGATCGCGCAGCACGTTTCCACCCTTTGCGATGGACGTCAATTCGTGCCGGACAGGGTCCGGCAGCATCAGTTGCACCTTGCCTGCCTTGCCCAACCGCTCCAGATGGTGGTGAAGGTCACGGTTGGCGTCGATGGCGAGCCCGGCCCGGGCGCTCCGTCCAGAGCGCTGGATGAGGCGGTCGAGCAACGCGTCCACGAGCACGTTGGTGTCGACCAACACCAAGGGTGCCAGCTTCAGATGCCTGAGATGGCGTCGGTCGGCCACGGCGATTTCATCGCGCTTCATGATGAAGAGGGAACGCATGGAATTCTCGATCTTCTGCTGTTGCATCAATCGGAAACGCTTGGAGGAAAGGGCACGCTCGAGGAACATCAATCCCGTCAGCGCATGGTCGTCGGCGGCACGCCGGGCCAGTTCGTACACCTCCTCCGGAGTGGGGGCACTGTCCATCAACTGGGCATAGCGTTGGTCGTAATTTCGGCGGTGATTGCGACGCTGACTGGAGAGGTTCTTGGCCGCCATGACCCTCCCGATGAAGGGGTTCTTTGGCAACGGAATGGGGTGAGCGTCGGGATATGCGAGGAACAAATCGAGTTGGTCTTCGTTGTACCAAATGCGCGTGCGTTCGCGAGGCTCTCCCTCGTCGTCTTCTTCGATGACAACCTCGCGTTCCTTCACCGCGTCACGGATGATTCGCGTCGCGTCGTCGGTGGCGCCGTTGTGCGCGGTGTGCGACACGTTGAGGTAAAGCAGGAAGCGTTCGGTCATCGCGGTTTTCAGACCGGGCTCGTCGTTCACGAGATCGATGGCTCGCTTCCACTCGCCGGAGAACGCATAGTGGATCAACGACTTTCGGTTCAGAGCAACGCGGTGCTCGAAGTCGAACGCAAATTCGTTGTCCTCCTCGGCGTCGACCGCCCCTTGTTGCTTTGCAGCACGGCCGTAATCCTGGGCAGCCCGCAGGTGTTGGCCCTGTGAAGAAGCGAGGGCTGCACGGGCCACGACGCTCCATGGCGAGCGGGGGTCATGTTCCTGATACCAAGCGACGAGGGAGGGCAGCGGCAGGTCGTGGTCGAAAAGCAGTTGACGGATTGCGTGAATGCGCCGGGTTGGAACGTTATCTCCGGCCATCAGGCCATCGATGATGGCCACGGTTTGGGCGTTGGAGGTCCCGTTCTGGACCTGCTGGATGGCGGAATTGAGCCTCAACGTGGCCATGATCGCCTGGGCCAAACCGTGATCGATGGGGTGCAGATCGCCTTCGGCGAGGGCTTGGTCGAATTCGTCCAAGACTTTCTCGGACACGACGCCGTCGCCCCCTTCCTGGAGAGCGCGCCGAATCTGGCCGTAGGCGAGCAGCCCATGCCTTGTATGGACGATGTCCTGGAACAGATCTTCGGGTGCATCTCCGCCTTCCAGCAGTTGGATGAGGGACGCCGTCTTCGCCCCAAAGGCAGCGGGAGGAGCGTTGTCGTGCAAAGAGGGAAGCAAAGCGGTGCGTGCCGCCCTTACGCCGTGGTACAGACCGATGTCTTTGCGTGCGGCCAGCAAATGCGCGCACATCGTGACCAACCAGGGTTGGTCATCCGCGTGTCCATCCTCGACCAAGAGTCGGGACATGCGACGAATTTCTTGGCCTTCAAGGAGGACAGAAACCAGGTCGTTGAAGGCCTCGTCTGGGAAGGAGAACCCGCTGTCCTGGAGGCTGCGGAACGCGGTCAAGCGGGGCCCGGACGGAAGCGACTCGTGAACGGCGATGGTCAACCGTGCAGGTGCTTCCATTCGCTCACAGACGCTGGACAACCAGTCTGTGGCTTCGACGGCATCGATGCGGACCACAAGATCGGCCAAGGTCTGAGCGTCGACTTCTCCGTCCACCGAAAGGGAGGTCAAGGATGCGATGGCATCTGCCTGACGGCCTTCCTTGACGAGGGCTCCAAGGTGCCACCAGCGGACGCGGTCCACGATCGGCCCCGGTGCGGAAACGGATTCCAGCATGGTGAGCCCCTCTTCGAGGGTGACGGAATCCAACGCCGCGCCGGATTCATCTGGATTCATCCACGCCAAGCGTTGGCGCATCCGGTCGAGGGAGGTCTCGGACCCTGCCGTGCGGCTGAGGTCCCAGTCCAGCACCTCACCTGAACGGAGGGCACACAGGTCGCGATGCTTGTCTGCAAGTTCTTTGTCCACGGCCTCAAGCGACGCGATGGACCGCTCCGGCAAGGGCAGCCCAAGGGATTGGGCGACCACCACGGCAACAGCGCTCAAGCCGCCCTCGAGGTCGATCAAAGCCGGGTCGAGGCTGATGCTCTTTCGAGCACGCAGTTGAGGAAGCAGCGTGTTGAGGGCCACCTTCGGGGCCGCATCGAGCACCAAAGGTTCGGCGGCTTCGATGAGGGCAAGGATCTCGTCGCTGTCCTCACCAGAAATGTCGGCCAGGGCAAGGTTCAGGGTTCCCGTCACGGCCACCGCTTCGGTCGTTTCGCCTTCTGGGAAACCGGACAATTGGGCCAAAAGCGGGCAGCGGCGTGCCACTTCTGCCCAAACCGGATGAACGCCATCTTTCAGGCAGAGGTCCAAGCGCTCCTGCAGCGGTGCGTCGTGTGCTTCGTCCCATTCGTCGGCGTCCAACGCCTTTCGAGCGGTCAGCACCGCGAACCCAAATGCTGGCGGGAAGGTGCTGTCCTCCAGCACGTCCTCCACCGTGGGCAAATGATCCAAGGGTGAACCTGAGCTTCGGGCGCCACGGCGTCCACGACGGGAACGGGCGCCGCGAGGGGAGCGGGTAGGCATGGTTGGGCCGTCGTCCTCGTCCTCATCGACGCCGGGCGCTTCGACTTCATGCAGGGCGAGGAGAAGGATGCCCTGCCATGGTTTCTGCAGGAGTTTGAACTCGTCCTGTCGGGTGGCCAAGGCCACACGCTGAGGCGCGCGCATGGGGCGACTGAAGCCTGACGAGAGGCAGGTGGCGAGGTATTGTTCCTGCATGTCACAACCCCCCGTGCGATTCGGCTATGCTCGCCGTCTTTCAATGCGTCGCCGTGCGGCGCTGCAGACGCGTTCTGGAACGAAAGGTCTTGAGGAGGGACCATCCATGCCCAAAGGAGGGTCATGGAACCGCTGTCCACCGCCCTCTTGCTCGTTCACCCCTTCCTGGCGGTGCTCGTCTTGCTGTGGCTTGTCCGGCAGCATGGATGGCGCAAAGGAGGCGGGACGCTGAAGGGAGACGCACGCCGGGACGCGTTGGCCGAACACGTGCGAAGCGGGGAACGGTTGCTCCTTGCGACCGTGGGCCTGGTCTTGGTGGCCGTCCTTGCGCGTGCCGGCGCCGGTTACATCGAGGAAGGGCGAGTCACCGCGATGCTGCTTCCGACCAGCCTTCACGGATGGACGGGGCCGCTGGGCCTTTGGGTGCTCTGGACCACCGTGCGCCATGGACGGCAAGCCTTGGCCGCTATGGAAACCAAAGAAAGCATGGCACCTGCACGAACGAGGCACGGTCGAGCAGCAGACTTGATGCTCGTACTCGTGGGCGTCCATGCCTTCCTCGGATTTCTCTACACCTTCGCCATCCTCTCATGATTGTTCGGAACATGGCTTCAAAAAGACAAGCCGGCGCCGTCCGCCATGGAAAGCGGCTCTGACCCATCTGTGTTCGAAGACCGTTTGCTCTACAAACTCGGTTTGTTCACCCACGACCGCGCGAAGATGGTGCTCGCCGTTGGTCTTGTCTTTACCCTCGGCCTGGCTTCGATGATGGTCTTCGTCGAGCCCGATTGGGCCGAGTCATTTGGTGAGGGTGACTTGGAATCGAGCGAAGTGTTTCGTTCCCTCGGTGCAGACTTTGGTGACCCCGATGCGGAAAACACCGAGACCTTCTACATCCTCGTCCATCATCCCAACGGTTCCCCAGGTGACGGCGACATCGTCGCGACCGTGGACGACGTCGTGGCGGCGTTGGAGGACGACAACACGGTGGGCGTGGTGCGGGCTTGGGAAGTCGACGAGGCCAACCGGAGCGCTCACGTCTCCGACGACGGGGAATGGTCACGCACCTCCGTGCAGATCACTCAGGGTCGAAGCGAGGCCAAGGCCCTGCTCAAGGAGCACTGGAAGGACATGGAACAAGCCATCCACGACGCTGGCATGCACCTCGAAGACGAAGGCGACGTGACGGTGTACATTGCAGGGCCCTTGGCGACGGACGCGACGTTCGACCTGCGGCTCAAAGACGACTTGATCAAGGCTGAACTTGGCTCAGGTCCCTTGGTCGCCGCCGTTTTGCTCATCGTCTTCGGTTCCCTCGTGGCGGCCGCCCTCCCGCTCGGCATTGGCATCTTGACCGTGGTCAGCGCCTTCGGGGTCACGATTTGGCTGTCCACCCTCGACGGTGCAAACGTCAACAACTTCGCTGGGAACATCATCACGCTCCTCGGGTTGGGCGTGTCCATCGACTATTCCCTCTTCGTGGTGTACCGTTATCGTGAGGAGCAGGCCAACGGGCATGACATTCGTACGGCTTTGGCCGTGACGTCGGCCACCGCAGGCCGTGCCGTCTTCTATTCTGGGATCACCGTCGCCATCGGTCTGACGGGGTTGCTGTTCTTCGAAAACACGGGCGCCCCCTCATTGGGCATCGGCGGCACGCTCGCCGTGACGTTGGCGATGTTGACCTCCGTCATCATGCTCCCCGCTTTCCTCGCCGTGCTCGGTGACAACATCGACCGGTTCCGCGTGCCCTTTGGCATGAACCAAACCGTCTCCGAAGACGGGTTCTGGGCGTGGATCG
>Ga0075481_10000084_pt1 | contig 28696 bp, 39 predicted proteins | sample DEB08_DNA_11_FD_76337 | JGI IMG/M metagenome (GOLD analysis project Ga0075481, IMG submission 76337) | Aqueous microbial communities from the Delaware River and Bay under freshwater to marine salinity gradient to study organic matter... | ecosystem: Environmental > Aquatic > Marine > Coastal ... | reverse complement strand
ATGACTAACCGCTCTTTTAACAGAGTCCTTGTCAGAAGGATTAAGCGTTGCACCCTCTAAGAGCCAACCTTTATTGTAATCACATAGTCGCTTGAACCATAAGGTCTTACCGAGTCCTTGTGCGCCCTGCAAAACGAGGATACCTTCGAGTTCAACGCCATTTGTTTCATAGGCCGCTGCTACACAGCTGATTAACCATTTCTTTAATAACATATCTCTAAGCTGCGCGGATTCCTCTGTAGTCAGCGAATTTAAAAAGTCTGGGAGTCTGTCCTGGCCATCCCAGGGGACCGAGTCGATCCATTCTTTTACTGGGTTATATTCTCGCGCCAAGACTTTGAGATAGTCGCGAACTTTAGTGTGCGGGATCCCCATATTAATACAACGATCTTCGATCTCAATCAGACTGGCTTCCTCGTGCATATCTGCAATGAATTTCATGTGCGGTATGTCTATCTCCATCTTCTTTTTAATGACGTTATAGCGAACATCCACGTTATGTGTTTTCAACACCCCGCCAATATTGTCCTTCGTGTTTAAGAAGCGTCCGCTTGCTGATCGCACAAAGTCATACTCTACTGGTACGTCTAATGTTTGCAGGACCACCTCGCCTTCGACGACAGCAACTTCGTTTTTATGGTCGTTGTAATCGCCTTTCGTTTCTGGCATCTGGACTTCGGCGTATCCGCCCTTCTTATTAATATAGGCTGCCGCCTTCATTGCTTCTTTTTCACCTGTTTTACTATCATCATTATCAGCGACAAAGACGTGTTTATGTTTGGGAAAATACTCGTACATCACCTCTGCGACAGGCGATAAGTTATAAGCATCAAACGCCACGACCACAGGCTGTGAGCGATCAGCGTAAATAGATGCAGCAGTGGCATAGCCTTCTGCATAATTGAGTGTATCTGTGCTATTGAAGATCTCTCTGCCGAGAAGAAAAAAGCTACCGCTTTTTTTAGAACCAGTAAGAAAACGCTTAGATCCATCGCCCGCAATAAACTGTAGGCCAACGATAGTGCCCTGCTTATCTTTTAAAGGGATAACCAAGTTGTCATGTTTATCTTTTTTTAGACCATAGCTAAGGACCTGTTTATTCTCCAGGTATTCATGTTTCACTACATCCTCACAACCCGCCCAGATAGACTGCGAACGCTCTGCGGCCTGCGTATATTTTTCAGCTGTCTTGACCTCAGCGGCACGGCGTAATTCCTCGATCTCCGCCTTCTGCTCTTTGGTCATACGATACTTCTTACTATTCTCTGGCTTCCAAGTTGCTGTGGGTTGGTCCGTGCTGACACGGTAGTCGCCAATTCTGCCATAAGGTAGACTTTGATCTAACCAGGCTTGATACCAACCCACCAGCTTCCTTTGGTTACCAATGTTGATGTATGCTCGACCAATTGAGCCATCGGTAACCAATCCCTTATTGGGATCTGGTTCATAGCCATTTGTGGCTAGGAAATCTCTAAACTGTGATGTGTAATCTTTGGTAAATGGGGTTTCAAAATTCTTATTGTTTGGTCGCTTTATTTTTAATGACATCAATCATCCTTGTTTTTTGTTGTTTACTTCTTTTATAAAAGTGTATAGAATATTACCCAAGTTTATGATAATTTGCAAACACTCGGAGGAAAATTAATTATGAGTTTAACAATTAGTAGCGACGGTAGCGGCGATAGCTTACCAAAATTACAAAAGGGTATCTACACAGGTACCTGTTTTCGTATCATTGATCTAGGAACGACTGATCAAGAATACAAAGGTGTCAAAAGTAAAAAGACCAGAGTCCATATAACTTTTGAAATCACCAAGGCCCTGGATCCAGAAACCAATGAATGTAAGATGCAAGACGACAGGCCCTTTGCTGTATCTAGGACTTACACTGCATCCTTATTTGAAGCAGCTGCTCTTAGAAAGGACCTGGAGAGCTGGAGAGGTAAAAGTTTTACCGAAGAAGAACTGGGAGGTTTTGATATAAGTAAACTTCTTGGTTGTACTGCAAGAATAGAAGTTGGCCATACAGCTCCGACTGAATTTTCAGAAGGTGGCAATCCAAAGATTATGAACCTGCAAAGACCAGACGGTGGGATCCAGGTTGTAGAAACATTTAATGACAAACAATCGTTTGACATGGATCTATATTGTAATGAGTTTAAAGGTAAATCCTCACCAGAAACCAAAGCTATGTGTGACATCTTTGATTCACTACCGCCTTGGCAACAAACGGATATTGAATCCAGTTATGAATACAAAGCAGCAGCTGGCGATTCTGACGAACCCTCAATGAATGAGGAGCTAGGAAGGTTGAATGACCAAGCAGCAGCTGAAACAAACAGCGACGATTGGGACGACGATGAGAAGAAAACAATTACAGAAGACGACATACCGTTTTAACAATTTTTGATGGGTAGCACCTCCGTACTTCTCACACTCTCAATCCCCCTAAAAGGTTGAGTTTAGCTACCCATCAACTCTAATTATGTATAAAGACAAAGCAAACGAAATAGCAGACCTCCTGGACATCAAAGGCAACGCCTACAATAGTCCAGAGGCCTTCTTTAATCAGCTGTCCAAAACCTGGAGCGCACTGCTTGGCATGGAACTAACGCCATCGCAATGCTGCGCTATGATGATCGCGTTTAAATCATGCCGTATCGTCAACAATCCAGGGCATGAAGATTCAGCTGACGATCTGGTCGGCTACAGTTTAATAATGACTGAGCTAACCAAAGACGAACATTTATTTTAAGGAGCGACAATGAAACCAGGAATATATGAGGACATACCTTATGAAGAGTATGCAGCAATCCCAGCCTTTAGATCTCACGATCTTACCTCGGTCATAAAATGCCCGTATAGCTGGAAGAATAGAAAAGAAATGGTCCAGACTCCAGCGCTCTTGGAGGGCCGAGTACAACACACGGTGTTCCTGGAACATCATAAGTTTGATGAAGAGTTTATGATCATGCCAAAGTTTGATCGCAGAACTAAAGCTGGCAAAGCTGAGTATGAAGACTTTATGGCCACCGTAGAAGATAGGACTGCGATCACCCAGGACATGTACGACGTTTGTATGGAACGTCGAGAAGTCGTTGCCGACTATATTCCTAAAGAAGATCACAGAGCCGAGCTAACTTTAGTTTTTGAATTACACGGCCATCCCTTCAAATGCAGATTGGATTGGTATGATAACCAGGACGTTTGGGATCTTAAAACATGTCGTGACGCTTCACCTCGTGGCTTTAGACAAGCGATTAATGGGTTCAACTATCACATGCAAGCAGCACTATATGTTGACGGTTGTAGAGCCTCTGGCTTGCGAGCTGACGGATTTAACTTCTTGGCCCAGGAAAAACAATTTCCATATCCTTATGGAGTCTATCGTTTATCGGATGAAGCGCTTGCTTATGCACAAGCTAGGAATGAACAGGCCTTGGATCTATTGCTTAGATGTAAAGAGCAGGATGAATTTAAACCCTACAACCTGGAAGGGATCCAGACTGTAGAGTTATCAGATCTTTATTAATTACCAGTAAGTGCTGAAAGGTATCGCCTCTTTGTCGACACCCCAATAAATTCCAATCCCGTCTTCATGGTTACCAACTTTAATGCTGGTTTCTTTGTGCATGACTTCTCTTCCATCATCCCACTTGACAGTCACATAACCGTCTTTGTGGTTGGCAACAACTTTGCCATAATCAAATGGAATACCAGCTCCCCAGTATCCCGTTACTTTTGCGTTTATCATTACGCCACCTCCTTTATTATAATTTTGGCTTTTTTGTCACCAATTATTTTTCTAGCTCTGTTAATAGCTTTTCTGTCAGTTCCACAATTTATGTTGTGAATTTGAATATAGTTGCCATGCTGAGGCAAGTCCTCAAAGTTAAACCAGCCGTTACCATGTGTTCTAATTACATATTCCATTACGCCACATCCTCTTCATTGTGTTTTTTAGCCAAAGCATCTGCTCTGCCCATCAAAAATAATTCGTAAACCTTTTCTCTGTCCAGGCTGTCGCCACCACCCCAAAGATTTGGAAAAAGTTTGTTATACATTTTTGTGTATTTTATTGCTTCTTTTTTAGTCATGTCAGTATCGTCATAACATACTAAAACGTAAGTAATGAATGTTTCAAAATCTCTCACTATGCACCTCCGTTTGCTATTTCATAATCAAGTTGTAACAGCTCCAAGATCTCAGCTGCGATATCCTTGTATCTTTTTCTGTAGATCTCTTGGCCCTTCTCGTTACCACAACCAAGCCAAAGATTTAAAGTAATCTCTGCATCTTTGGTTAGTTGATCTATAACAGGTTTAGTATCTTTAATAATCACTACGCTACCTCCCATTCTTTTTTGTAAGCCATCACATGTCTTTCCAAACCACCTTGGTTGTAGATTGGTTTGTTAGCCTCAGTCTGGCAACCCAACATGTAAGGATTAATTTTTTGGATCCTTCCGTCGCCCAACTCAATGGTTATTGTTTTGTGGTAATACTCACAAGGCACAACCTTAGTAACAATACCCCAGCCGCCTACGTTTGCCATATCACCTTTGTAATAGATCCTGTCACCAGCATCAATGCCACCAACATATCTTGGATCATCCCATTTGTGTCCAGTCATTCCAACCTCCTTTTCTTTGTTATTAATTAAAATTCCCACATAGATATAATGCCATAAGTTGCAACTATATGCAACTGTTTACACACAATAATAACAGTTATTTTTTAGTCTAAATAATGGAATAAATCGACAGTTCTTTGCTTGTCGCAAAGCCAGAAAACCAAGAGGTATCTATCACCGCTTTCAACGGGTAAACCTTTATGCAAGTTATTAAAACTTGGGAACATAAGTGCATGGCCAGAAGGCAAAGGTGGGACCTCACCGTAATTATGAAACTCAGTGCCGCCACCTTTGTACTTACCAGTATTCAGTGGGACCACAACTGATATATCTGCCGATTCGTCGTGATGCCAGGCACCTTGTTTTTTATCTCTTAAATTATAGTTAGCAATCTGTATGCTTGCAGGATCACTACAGTCTCTTTGCCAGACTGCATTGAAGATAGGATTAAGAACTGTTTGCACCACAAACCACATAGTTCGATACAGCTCTGGCACTTGTTCTTTTAAAACAATCTCTGGGATCTGGCGGTAAACATCTTCATCCTCATTGCCCTGGAACCCTATTTCTTTTTTCATGTGTTCGATCTCTCTGATCAAGAGCGTGCAGAAGTGTCGGCGAAATAATGGAAACCTGTAGATCTCTGGATAGATCTTCTTTACAACATCATGTATAGGTGTTTTGCCCATATCTTCCAGGCCATTTGCAGAACGATACTTAATAATCTGCGGCATGCTTTCCTCAACCGCTTGTTGAGTCTTGTGATTAATCATCCAGTTGGACTGCATGCTTAAGAGGTAATCTCTAAGTTTGTACATGGTTTTTAGTATATCAGATAAAAACTAATAATTTCTTGTATATTTGTGTAAATTTTTATAGAATATACCAAACGAAACATACACTATGTATTAAACGGAAATATAAAATGAACAACGAAGGCAAAGAAATTAGAAAAAGTTTAGCTGTGGATCCAGCTACTTATGATCTATTAAATGAGATCTGCCAGACCGAGCACAGATCTAAAATAGATCAGCTTAAAGTATTAATACAAAAAGAACACAAAAGATTAGCTGCAATAAGTGAACATGAAGATATTTAAAACCATGGCTAAGAAACAAAAACAAGTACCACAATCTTACAGGCCAGTCCTGGAAGCTCAAGAGGTTATAGATCTATTCAGTAGATTAACACTGCATCAACAAGCTGCTCTTATGAGACTTATCTCCAGGAACCTGGAAGTAGAAGTAGGTGGTGAAAAAGTAATGGGATATGATCTTGATTACGAAGTAGTCGGAGCTGTTATCCTAGCCTCAGAGTCTTAGGACAAAGAACCCAAACCACCGATCTGTCGCATTGCAATCTCACGATCTTTTTCATCTGGAAGAATAGTTGGCGACAACATTTGTGGTGGAGCAAGATCAGAGCTAGGCATGTCAAAGGCTGGTTGATTCATAGCACCATCTGTGGGTGACATGCTGTTAATCTGATTTAACAGATCCTCATAACCTGGTTGCTCTGGTTGAGCTGGTTGCTCATTACCAGTATAAGGCTGAACACTTGGCTCTGTAATACCCTGGTAGCCTTCAACACCACCTCTCAAGCCTGTTTGTTTTATCATAAACTCATTAGTATTAAAAAAGTTATAAACCTCATCTAAGTTTTTTATCGTATCTGGGCCTTCAAGCAATTGGTCTGTAAGAATATTAAGATAACCTTGTTGCTGATCTTTGGCTATTCTGCCTATTACATCTTCTCCTAATCTACCTGTAGCAAATCTACCAGCCAAGTTAATCAAAGCTAATCCAGTCTGTGCTGCCTTAGTTTTACCGCCCAAACCTTCATGCGCTAATTGTGATGCCATTTCTGTCAATGGTTGTGTCTGAGAGCCAGATGTCGGTATTTTAAAAGCCATACCCATAAGCTCATTCATTCTGCTAAAGTTTGCAAATTCTTCTGGCTCTAACATTTCTTTCATCATGGCTTCAGTTTTGTTACCACTAAAATATTTTTGAAAACCAGGCATGCCTTTTTGTAAAGATTCAGCTCTAAAAAATTTATCGTATTGATCTAAAATAAATTGTTTTTTTATGTCTTTAAATAGTTCTGGATCAGCGGCTTGTAAAATTCTTCTGGAGTTTCTTAGTGACTTTAATGACACATTTGGATCAAAAAGATTTTTCATGGCTGTTGCAGTTTGTTTGTCTGTCATTATTTTTCCAAACCTGCCTATTGCACTTTTTTCAACCAACTGTAAAGCTGGTTTATTAGGATCATAAACTCTCCTAGCTTGTCTATACATAGGAGCAGATTCATCCATTAATGCTGTCATGTTATCCATAATTCCAAAAATAGTTCCAGCATCGCCAGTACCTTCACCCTGTAATGCAAAAGCCAATTTTTTCATTTCAGTAGTTCTTCTTGCATCTAGTTCCATCAAGTCTTCTACTAAAACGCCGTCTTTGTCAAAAAACATTTTTTTAAATTTTTCTAAGTTTTTAACAGTTTCATCGGCTGGCCTAATTACATTTACAACCTTGCCAGATTCATCTAAGACCTCACCAGCAATTTTAGAATCAATTAAATCTACAACATTGTCCATGTGATTTACTTTTATACCACCTGGAGATTCTTTTAATATGTTGTAAAGTCTTGTAGCTCTTTGTTTTCTTTTTGCTGTTAATTCATCCAACACTCTTTTGCTTGTGTCTACTAATCTAGTATTTACATCACCAACCTTTCCAGATTGTGAACCTATGTCGTCTGCAAAAGTACGAATTGCCTCAGAAATTTGCATAGCTTGACTATCATAAAACTGTGTTATTTTTCTTGCATCTGGTTGCCTGCTTAAAAAATATTGCAAGTCAGCTCCTCTGCTGCCAATTTGATCTGCTTGTGCGGGCGTTAAATCAAAACCAAACCTTTTAGCTTCTTGTATAGTTTCGTCTGTTGTGCCTCTTAACTCTACTAAATACTTTAAAGCATCTGGATCTTTATTAAAAACATTCAATAGCTTTGCAGTTCCCATAGATCCTTGACCAAAAGGTATCAAAGAAAATGCAGAAGAAATCAAAAGATCATTGTGAGCAGCTGCAATCTCTTCTGGTGGTAGGCTATAAAATTGATCTATGGTGGCCTCTCTACCAGTTCTAGCAACACCACCTAGCAAATAATTTCCGCCAAAACCACCAGCAGCTGTACTGCCTAATAAAACAGCTCCTGCAACATAAGGGTTTTTTGTGGCGGGATTTGCAGGATTAGCTATTAATCTCAAGCCTTGTTTAAATCCAGCTTTTGCACCAGCCATACCGCCACCGACATCTGCAACAAAAGTAGATGCTGGCATAAGATTTGGCACAACCTTATCACCAAAAAAACCAACAGCTTCATTGTTTGGAAATTCTTTTGTATATTTAGTGCCGTTAAAAACCTTTTCACCATTTGGGTTTTGATAATACAAATCGCCATCAATGTTGACGTATTTCATAGATCCCATAGGATCACCAGGGAAGCGTTCGCTTGCTAAAAAATCTATTCTTGTATCATCATCAAAAAATAAATGTGACTTAGCTTTTCTTATGGTGTAATTGTCCGATTCTTTTTGTTGTGCAAAACCAAGCTCACCAGTTTTGTTAATGTCTTGCATTAGTTCTTCGTAACTTTTCTGGCTCATTGTAAGTTTTGAATTTGTGTATCTATTGCAGTATACAAGGTTTCTTTTTGTTCTTGTGTTAAGTCTGTTCTAGTTTGTATGCTTTGTCTCTGTCTATTCAAAGCATCTATTGCAGGATTTTTACTTAATGTGTAGGAAGATTTTTGCTCGCTACCTGCATCCTGTCCTTCTCTATATTTTTTTCTCCATTCGTCTGTATTAAAACCTTCTGGCGTTGTATAAGTAATTCCAGACTCATCTGTGTAATTACCACTAGCAATTTGTTCTAATTCTTTAAACTCTTCTTCACTAAAAATTAAATTTTCGTTATACCAATCGCCCTCAAACTTGTCTAACTGTCTTTTAACTTGCGAAGGTCTTAACTCACCAGCATCTTCTAATGCTTCAAGTCTATCTGCTTCGGTTGTGTAAGCGTTAAAAAAGTCTACGTCTCTTTGTGCTACTCTTTTTAAATACTCAGCCTGTTTCATAAAACCATTGTAGTTAGATCCAAGTCCAGGAGAGGCTCTTTCAAACATTTCCATTTCACGGTTTGATATAGCACCCTTGGTTCTACTAACAATATCCATTGTAAAGCCTAATGATATTTGACTAATTAAAATTTGGTCACCAAGTATGTTTTCTGCGTTTTCGTCTGTTACGCCAAGTCCAGATAAAAGTTTTCTTGGATAAAGTGTAGCTTTAGCTACAGTACCAAAATTTTCTGGGCCCAGTCTTTCGGCAATAGCGACAGCTTCGTTTACATTTGCCACACTTGAAACACCAGCTCTTTGTTTGGCTAGTATTTCATCTTCTGCTGCATATTGTCTTTTGATAGCTTCTTCGTCTCTTTTTGAAACCTTGTCGCCGCCAACATTAACAACGCTGCCTGGTGTTTTAACCTCGACCGCACCTTTATTTGTTAGTAGATCGTCAATAATTACATCGTTAGCAAAATTATCTCTAACAGTTTTTTGCACCACATTACCCAAAGTATCTTTATATTCAAAAGTAATTAAGTCGCCTCTTTTATTTTTGTAGTCAAGATTTTTTAACTCATAGTCTTTTATAAACTCTAGTGCAGCCTTTTCATCCTGCATAGCCATTTGTGCAGCTTGTATGCCTATCTGCCTTCTAGCTTTTTCATCTTCATCTTTGGCCGCTCTTAACCTATCAGATATTCTATTAAAACCAACACCTAGTCCAGTATAAGCCGATCCAACTCCTGTATTTGGAGTTGAAAGCAATCCTGCGCCTAGTTCAGCAGCAACATCATATATACTCATTTTTTTTGTTTGTGGTGCAAACTGAGATAGTCTCTCAAAGTATTTGTCGTAACTAGCATCGTAGTCGGGTTTATACTGATCAGTCATTTGATTATACAGTTCTGTATATCTGTCAGTCTCGGCAGCTCCACCTTCATTAAATATATCTATTTGTTCTGGTATTTGAGCTCTAGTTATCGCCACTAGCTTTTACCTCCATATAGCTGACCTAATGCTCCGAAAGCTGATAAACCAGTTCCTAAACCTGCTTGCATAGCGCTAGGCTTAGGTGCAAATTGTGTAGTTGTTTGGAACTGTCCTGCTGGTGCCATACTTACAAACGGTGCCAGAGCTTGATATTGTAGCAACGGTGTCATTTGTCTTTGTTGCATGTTTCTACGTTGTGCATCTAACATCGCTTGTGCTTGTCCTTGTTGTTGTGCACCCATGCCATATAAAGAAGCCACATCAGAAGCAGATGCTCCTGCTGCTTGAGCTCCTAAACCTTGTAAGCTAGATCCTAAACCAAACTGACCTTGTTGTAATGCCTGGCCAGCACCCATTTGCATACCAGCTAATCCAGTTCTTGCACCGCCAAGAACTTGCTGTCCTGCTAATGCCTGTTGTCCTGCTTGTGATAATGCTTGTTGCTGTGTTGTGCCTAAGCCAGCTAATGTAGATCCTAGGTTTTGTTGTGCTGCTAATCTTTCAGCAGAAGTGCCTCTTAGCATGCTTTGTAATGCTTGTTGTGAGGCCAACTGTTGTCCTGCGGTTCCTCTTTGGAATTGTGCTAAGTTTTGACCTGCACCTAATCTTTGTCCTGCGATAGATCCTAAACCACTAGCTAATGCTTGTTGTGCTCCTAGTTGTTGTCCAGATAAATTAGCAAGCATACCAGATAGGTTTTGACCTGCTCCTAGTCTTTGACTTGCTAGATCTGATAAACCAGAAGCAGCAGATCGCTCTGCTTGTTTCTGTCTTGCAAATTCGCTCATACCTGCTTGCTGTGCTCTTTGGAAGCCACTTGACCTAATACCACCAAGAGCTTCTGCTAGACCTTTACCAAGAGCCTCTGTTCGTTCTCCAGCACCTAAACGAGCTCTTGATCCAAAAGCAGATTGACCGCCTCTTGCAATGTCACTTGCTCGTGCACCAATGTCTGATTTAGCGCCTTGCTCCATAATATCTTCTATGGTTTGTTGAACGACTCTATCCTCGTAAGGATTGTAGAATTGTTCGGTCATTCCTTGATCATAACCACCAACTGTGCCTCTTAGTAAACTTTCTGGATCTTGTAAACCTTGTTCAAACCTACCAACATCTGACATGCCTCTGCCAGCAATACCAGCGGATCTTCTACCAAACTGGTCAGTCAAACCTCTTTGTAATCCTTCAACATCTGTTAATCTATTACCAAATTGGTCAACACCTCGCTCTAAGCCAAACTGAGATCTTCCAAGACCTCTAGCAAATTGTCTAGCAGCTCTTTCAGATCCTGTTTCTACGCCAGATATTCTTCTACCAAATTCATCGGTAGCACCTCTTGATAAGCCTCTAGCTTCATCTAAAGATCCGACTAAGCCTTGCAATCCAGCTTCTCGCATTGCTCTGGACTCTCCAACTCCTCTTGCTATATCTTCTACACCTTGTGCCGCTGTATTAAGTGATTCACCAACACCGCTTTGTAAAGCGCCTAAACCACTAAAATATGATTGTGTTGCTTGGTCTAGGTAAGGTTGTTGCATACCTATGGATTGTCTTTGCAATTGCATAGCTGCAAGCTGATCTGGACTGAATCCTGCAACTTGTTCATCTATCACGACTGGTTGGCCCTGGTCGTCATAAAAAACCTTCTCAGCGGCTCTCATGGCTCCAGGTATAAATCCACCCTGGCCACCAAGACCGAATAATAATTGCTCAGTTAATGGATCCATGCCAGATTGAATTTGTGTTACACCTGCTGCGTACGGAGTTCCTCCAGGAACTTGTGGTGCAGCTGTTGTTTGTGTAGGACTCGGTTCTACCACTGGCGCAGGATCTGTAACTGGTGCTTCTGTAGGTTGATTAGCTGCAACGGTTGTAGATGCAGGTGGAGTTACTGGCGCTGGTGGTGTCACTGGCGCAGGTGTTGTAACAGGATCAACTACTGGATCTGAAATAGGTGGTGGTATTATGGCACCACCTGGTACAGATTCACTGTCAAACATATCGCGTTCATCTACATTTGGTCTTTGTCCAGGATTCAATAAATCTTGCATCCTTGCTTGTTGATCTAAATATTCTTGACTTGGGCCACCAAAGTCTGGTTGATCTCTGTCATCAACACCGTTCATATCAGTATCTTGAAAGTCCATAGTTCTAATGGTGTCACGAATTTGCGGTCTTCCACCCATCATAGGATCTATATAGCCACCTAAAGCATCACCTGGTGTTACGCCTCCAGAACCAATAAACTCCCCATTTGGCCCAATAATTTCTGTTGGTCTTATGCCTGGTCCAAAACCATAGTCTGGTAGTTCTACTGGTTTAGGACGATTAGGTGGGCCCATACTAGGTATAGGTTGTCCAGGATCGCCTACTCCTACACCAATATTACTTATATCTACTGGTGTATTAGGATCAAAAGGTATTGGATTTTCATTAATCATTCCAGGTATTCTAGGATCTTGACCTATTTGTCCTATAGAAGTTATACCTCCGCCTGGACCTCCGATTGATGGTGGTCTAAGTATTGGTTGAATATCACGATTGAATCTTCCTGGATCGTTACTCATATAGCCTGGATCATTTGGTTGTAATGCGTAGTCTGGTGCAAATACAGCTCTCATGCCTCCTCCTAGGCCGCCATCTTCTAAAACCATATTATCTGGTAAATTGTTAGGATCTATTCTATTGCCGTATGGATCAGTTACTAAACCATCATCTTGTATTGGTGGTGCGTTTCCACTACCAGGAACTAAAGGTTGAGCCATAATTGGTTTTCTTTTTTTAATTAGATCGGAAGGTGGTTGTATAGGTAATAATGGAGGTCCTTCGCCACCACCATAATCTATACCGCCACCGCCAGGAACATTTATAGGCATAGGTCTCATACCACCTATACCACCGATTGAAATGGGAGGTATTGGTCTACCGATACTTGGTGGTCTTATTGGTAAAGGCCGTATGCCACCTGGAGGTGCTACTGGTCCACCTATAAACCTCGGTGGTTGTAAACGGCCAGGAGTAATTCTTCCAGGTGGCGCCTTAGTAAGGCCTGGACCTCCGATTGATATTGGAGGAGTAGGCAGCCTGCCTCTAACTTTACCTAACGCTCTTTTTAAAAAACTCATATTAATTAACCTTAGCTTGTGAGGCGAAAGTATCCATCATTTGATACATAAGATCCATACCACGCTCTCTGTTCTCTTCTAAAGACGGAACCAGACTTATGATACCACCAGGCTCAGACTTCATTTCATAAGTTCCTGCGCCTCTTACAGCTTGTCCTGTCATAACAAATTCACCATCGCTTAACATAGCTGGTATATCGTCACTGGTTTCTGTGCCTGGACCGTTTATATCACCGTCCATTCTAGGAAACATGCTCGGATCCATTTCACCACCCTCTTGCATTTGTACTGCTCCACCTTCGGCATAAGCCATTACAGGACCGCCGTACATCATACCTGCTGGCTTACCACCAGATAACTCTGGTAATGTGCCTGTTGGTAGCAAACCGAACTCTACAGGATTCGGAGCTTCTTGTCCCATTCTTCTGGATATTTCAGCTTCTATGTTATATCTGCCTGTAGGACTCATGGTTGTTAATGGAGTCAAAGGTACGCCTGTTTGTTTTTTAGCATCTTCGTAGGCCAGCTTACCTAAACCAGCAGCTAAAGCTCCTATGCCGCCCATCTTAAGTGCGTCACCGAAACCACCGCCGAATAGACCGCCACTTTGTTGTTGGTTTTGACCTCCACTAAAGATGCCACCGCCTTGTGGGCCAGTGCCCAACATGTTTTCAACGCCTTGCGGTAAAAATTTTGCGCTTAATGTTTGCATTAATGTTTTATCGTTGACAGCAGCTTGTGTCATTTGCATTGCACCTATTTGATCTGGTGTCATATTTGCTAAGTCTGCTCTTGTTACTGGCTGACCGTCTAAAGTACCAATAACATCACCAGTATCGTAAGTTTGTGGTTGACCAAAACCAGTTAAGCTACCTAAACCGCTTCTTATTGATGGACCAATACTGCCACCAAATATACCTTTATCACCAGTAGCTGGGTTGAAGAATGTGCTTGCTAAGTTGCCAGATTTTAAACCACTGCCTAGTGCTCTAAACTTGTCTAAACCGCCTAACCCACTAAAGCCACCTTGGCCAACTGCTTTACCGCCGACTGTACCCAAACTGCCCACGCCACTGAATAATTTACCAGCACCATAACCGCCGAGTGCTCCAGATACTGCGCCTTTGAGTCCTTTACCTGCTGCTACATTAGTTGCAGCTCCGATTGCTCCAGCTAATACTGGTCCGACTCCTGGAATAAAGTTTGCTAATGGTCCAGCTATAGGTGCTATCTTCTTAACTACTTTTTTAAGGGCCTTACCAATCTTCTTAAAGAAAAATTGTTCTAAGCCAGTCACTGGGTTAAGACTTGCAATACCCGAACCAACTATCGCTTGTTCTGGATTAATATCAAACTCGTCAAACTTTTTAGCTAACGCCGATTCAAACTGTGCATCTTCTAAAAACTCTGGTGGTATAACCATTTCTCCAGGTCTTAAATGCGCTAACTCTGTATCTGGACCTTCGCCGTATTGTTTAAGTTCTTGTACCTCAGCTGCTAAAGGTGATTCTTGTATTGCAGCTCCACGTTCTAATAGATCTTCAAGTATTTGTTTTTCTTCTTCGGTCATGTCCTTAGCTGCATCATCTAATAACATATCCACTTCTTCTTCTTGTGATACGTTTTGCGTGCTATCAAATATTTCCATTTCTCTGTCTGAAATGGCTCCTTTAGCTTGACCAACCATATCCATAGGATTCATACCACCAGTTGCTTGATTGTAAATCTCCATTTCTCTGTCAGATATAGCTCCTTTGTTTGCTTGTGATGCCATGTCGCCAGTCAGCATATTAATTCTATTTTGTAGTTGTTCGCTTATCATGGTGTACTTACTGTCACTGCTCCTATACTTGTTGTTGCAGAGAGTCCAGTCAAGTAAGTTTGATGTTCATACAGGTTTCTAAACTCTGTACCATCAAAGGCCTGGTGAACCTCTGTCGTTGTGTTAAATATAATGGCTCCTGTAGCAAATTGCAATTCGCTAAGGTCTGTGGAGTTAAAAGATTTTATTACGTCTGGATCCACTGATCCTAGGTTAATTTCTAAAATTCTTATTAAGCGATTAAAAGTATCGGCTGTAACATTTTCGCCTACAGCGAGCGGCAACTGAGTTGGAAGTAATTTACTCATTATCTACGCCCAGATGATTGAATCTCTACTCTTGTACTACCAAGCCTCCACTTGTAATTTTTCTTATCGTTTTCGGTATTATCATCGTCTGATTCAAAACGTAAGACAAACTGCCTGGCTCGAGATCTTAAAGAACCATAAGTAGAACTAGGTGTAATTTGTGTGGTTGAATCTGTAGATAGGGTTTGGTTGCTAAAGTCTCTTCTTTTAACCACTACATTAATAGCAGGATCTTGGCTTGTGCCTACGTCATTAACAAATAAAATGTCTGGTAAAATTCTTTTCAAGAAAACAAAGTTATCGCCATCTGCTATGTCAATGTCAGCAGATTCAATAAAAACACCGTCCATAGCGCTTACATCGTTATTAAATCCTTTTTCATGCTCGTATACATATTTAGATCCATTTTCACCAGCAGCTAATGGTCTATCCAAGACACCAGCTGCAAGCCAACTGTATCTTTCTAAAGATCCTATACTCCAGGATCCCTCTTGGTAATTAAAAATTGCGTACCTAGATATTTCTCTTGTATTGTCTGATAGCGAAGGATAAAAGAACCATACTTCTGAGAACTCTTCGTTAAGTCCAGCAAAACACTTATAAGCCTGTGACTCGTCAAGATCTGAAAAAACATAATCTTGCACACTACAAGGTATTTGTTGTACTGATCCATTATAAAAATAAAAACCATTTTTTGACATGTAGTAAACACCTTTCGGTGAATTACAAAAAGCCTTTGGACCGATAAGACCAGCTCCTTCATTAATTAAATTAATTGCAAAGGTTAGTGGTGGGCCAATAAAATTCATTGAATACAAGGATGTGTCTGTCCATATCAAAACTTCTTGCCTTGCTTTAAGACCTCCTACTATAGAGGAACCAGAAGATAATCTTAATGAACCAGCTGTATTTGTTGACAATGGCTCAAACTGTAACGGGTTTTCTTGATCACTAAATGCGACAAGCATTGGATCTAAAGTTCCTGTTCTTGCTGTGCCAGCGTCGTTTAACGGATCGGCACCTAATACAATCAAATGCCTATCAGTTTCAGACGTAATAGTTTGCAATCCTAGTGTTGGCACTAAATTAGCTCCACTTGTAGTGGCTAATTCAACCGCTCTTGTTTCAACACCATCATTTTCAATCCACCTGTAAATACCACCACCTCTAGGATTAATAATTAAATCTTCGCCATAATTATCATGTGTCCACAAGCGTAGTTGGTTTGAGGTTGAAAGCGCAGTTGACGAACCCCATCCGCCTGCACCCCAAGTGCCAACACCCCAACCTGTGGATTGTACATAAAAATCTAGTCCAGAATTAATTTGATACACTGCGTCTGTTGAAGATCCACCATTACCAGAGTCACTTGAATTTGCTGTAACCGTAGATCCGCTGGTGTCTTTTGCAGTGATTTCATAAGTGTTTGTTCCTGTAACCAGGCTTATTTGATATTCTTGATTTAAAACTACGGCTGTAACATTACCACCAAGACTTACTGCACTTGAAAAAGTGACAGAGTCTCCATTAACTGCGCCATGACCTGCATCGGTTACGGTAACAGTAGAAGATCCATCGGTTGCAGAAAAAGTTGCTGCGTTTGTAGTAGTTTTTCTTATTGGTGTGACATCATTATATGTGCCACCTTCTTCTATGTAATATTTATTAGTTGTGCCTATACCAAGATATTTTGTTCCGCCCAAAGAAATCCAAGAATGTAAAGCTCTAGCAGATCCTATAAGGGTGCTTGTAGAGTATTTTTCCCAACCACCAATTTTTTCTGCGCGGCCTTTTCTAAACCTAATTTTATCGCCGTCAACCCAACCACCTTCGTTTGCGTAATCGGTTTCTTCCTTATTAATTCCAGGCTTAAAATTTATTTTTGATAGCGGCATAATTTAATGTAAACATTGCTACTATTAAGCTAATCTTATAATTGCACCAGTTGCTGTAGCACTTGGGAAAACAATCGTAAAATCTCCAGCTGTAGATGTTTTGTCGCCGCCAAAATCTATAGCTGCAACAGCTTTATCAGAATTTGTGTCGTTATATATTAGACACCCTCTTGCTGTTACGGTTGCGTTACTAAAAGTTAAATCTGCAAAATCACACAAAGCAGTAGTACCAGAAGTTACTGGTGTTACGTTTGTTAATGCTGATCCTCCAGAACTATAGTTAGTACCACTAGCCTGTCCAGTTGTTGTAAATGCAGTTGTGCCAGCTCCTAGTGTAGCCGAGCTGGTATACAAAGCTAACTTAAAAGAGTTGCCACTTGATGCTGTAAAGTTGTGAGTGCCCACTAAAAGCTCTTGTTTAAAACTTGTACATATTGCCGATGTTATTGCCATTATAGCTCCTTTAATATTTTAGCCATGTCGCTGTGGCCTTGTTTTTCTAATAAATTTGCATAAGTCGTATTATGCGACTTTATTGCATTTTTCATACTATGTAAGATTACAGTATAAACTTGATTTTGAAAAGCCAAAGCCTGCTGTTTGATATGCTCTGGAGCAGACTCAGAATAGTCGCATATTTTTTTTGTTGCTTGGGCCGCCCAAAACTCTGGATCATGTCCTTTGTTTTCAGTGGTTGTTACACCCACACTGCCTAACGCAAAATCGCTTTTTACACTCATCCTTTGTAAGGCTCTGGTGGAGCAACGTCTTCATTTATTTTTAAACCATGTTGTTCTAATTGATCATTAATTTCATCGTATGGTCCAATAATAAATTTACCTTCATGGGGTATTGCAACTAATGGTTTATCTAATCTATGAAAACCGTATAGCTTTTCGGTTGCTGGTACGTTTGAATCTAATACTGTAGATCTACCACTAATACCAATCAGTATGTCAGCTGCCATACACTTGCTAACCCAAAACTCAACACAAGCTCTACCAGCTTCTGCAAAGTGCATGTTTTCCTTATATGAAAAATCGATACCAAACAGATCTAACTGTCCTACTTTATTATGCAAGGCAAAAGCTATTGCATAAGCTACTGTATTGTTTAGATATGCACACTTTGTTGAGTTGCAAACATCTTCTAGCGGATACATAACTGGATTTTTTATTCTTGAATCTAATTCGCAAGTGTAAACAGGTGCGTTATTTTCTTGTAAAACCCTACACATTACAGAAGTTTGATGTCCAGCGTCATTACTATCAAAAAATCTACTTGCAGGATCTAACATAAATATTCTATCGCATGGATATGTGGATGCAGCTGAGTTAATACACCAAACTTCGTCCCACTCTCTGCCGTTTTGTAAACCAATAGCAAAATCAACTTGTGATATGCCAAGTCCTATTAGAGCAATTTTTTTGCCCTCTAAGTTTTCTATTTCGCTCATTAGCTTACGCTAGAGCGGACTGAATCGTATCTGTATTCGTCGCGTGTTCCACGACCTTCGGATGTATTTTTCATTCTGGCTACCGCCTCCTTAAAGCGTCCCTCTAACTGTGCGATAACGTCAGATGGCTCTTTAAGAAAAATTGCACCCTCAACCAAAGAACCATACAACAAAGCGTCAGAATAGTCTGTGGATAAGAATGTCGTGCCAGAGTCGCTACCAGCAGTCAATGAGACTGGTTTATGTAAATAATGAAGTTCAATCGTATAGTCCGAATCGGGCATAGGTGAAACTTCAAATGCCGCATCATCAAATAATGAGTAATATTTCGGCTTGGCCCTTGTGGTACCAGACGAATATTCCTTAATAAATGAAGGATGTTTAAAGTCTAAGTAATCGTATGTGTCTGAGCTTATTACAGCCAAACTCATAGGAGCGTAGAAATCTGTTGGTGTAGCCAAGAATCTGTTGCCAGTAGTTACTGTGCCCTGGACGTTTTTTCTTTGTTCTGGTAATTGAACAAATGAAAATATACGATCCTCAGCTTCTTGAATAAAAGTTGGTAATTCGTTTGTAAACGTAGTTTCTGATACTTCTAAATAATCTTGTATTGCAGTTTTTAATGTGCTGTATGTAAAACTCATGTTGTCACCGTTACCTCGCCTACGTTTGTTGTAACTGAAAAAGTTGTAAGAACTGTTCCCAGTTTACCGTCTCCAACATTAGTATAAACTAAAAATTTTGAATTATCGTCAGCTTTATCTGGTCTAGCATTTTTTACAGCTTGTGGATCATCTGGAGCTGGCTTTGGTTCTAACTGTGGATGTTTAGGATCCCATTGATCTGGGCCGACTAATAACCCATCCCAAGTTTTACGCATATCCTGGAGCTTATATCTAAAACCAGATATATCACAAATGCCATAAGAAAATTTACCAGATGCAAAAGCCATTATGCGTTGTTATAACTCCTCAGACTAGGCGATACTCTAAATGATGCTCTGTCTTCGTCTGTAGATAAAGCTCTTTGGAACTCTTCTTCGTATAAACTTTTTAACATACTGGTTCTATCTGGAGCTCTTTTCAATGAAATGTAATAGGCTAGGCCAGCTGCTAAACATGGATAAAACCTAAATGGCATGTCCATAGTATTTGCACCAGCGTCGGCATCATCCATTCTTGTAAGAACATTCATGTAAACCGTATAGCTGCTAGTTTTATCTGGCACGGGCCACACTGTTAATGTTGGTGTGGTTTGTTTATCTATTAAAAATTGATTTGGCTTACCTGTGCTTGATTTTGTTGTTATGTGAGAATACTCAGCTCTACTTAATCTGGTCATGGGAAGATCTGTTGTTTCAGATCCTTGAGTTTCTCTTATGTAAACGTCCAAAACATCAATTGGAGCTGTAGCATTAGTGCTGTCTATATTGTATGTGCTAGTTCCTTGAACCATTGCAACTGTTTTTTCTTTAACAGTCCATTGGTTTAGACCTCTGTTGGCCCACTCTGCAAGCATAAGATTGAGACTTCTGTTTGCGCTTTTAAGATCATAACCAGTACGAAGTTCCAGGCCACAACGCTCAAACGCTTCTTCAACGTAATCCGCTACATCTAATTCAAAGTCTTTGCTTCCAGATAATGCCATAATTACTCTCTATCTTCGTCTGAGGCATACAAATTGTCAAATGTCTTGACTGGATCTGTATAGCTCTCATGCGCCTCAGCAGAATGGATCCATTGTGATGGTGCAAAATCTGGTGCGCCTTCACCCGTTCTCCATAAAGCTGGATTAGTTGCTCTTACTCTGTTATTCGGTAGAGCCACAAAATTGCCAGTATATTCACCAGCATCCGTCAAATATAACACATGTGACTGTTTATGTTGAGCAGGATCATCTGCTATTGAGTGATCGGTATAATCAACCGTAAACATATATTTGCCCAAATGAAACTCACCGTCTATTTTACAATACCAGGGACTTGAGCTAACTCTGTCTAAAGAAACCACACTATGATGATGGCTTAGACAATCCCATGGTTGAGCTAAATGATCTTCCATAGGCTTAGGCCACTCATGCAAAGGAACGTCTGCTATAAGAGCTTGTATAGGCATCCTGGCCCACATTGCTCCACCGTGTACGTTATCATTTGGATAACCCTCAAAATCGGTTTCGCATCCAGTAAAAACTACCTGGAAGGACAAAGATCTATCTGGAATCGTGTTTACTGCTATAACCAAAGCATGTAAATATTCACCATGACCATGTTGATGGTTGGTTGTAAATTCTTTTCGTACCCAGCATTTGAACTGCGGGATATTTGATATTAAATACGCCACCTTATTTAATACAAAATTTTATCTAGCTTTAGTTGGAAATTTTTTTGTTGGTTTCCTTTTCATGGCTCTAGCTAGAGACTTTGCTTTGCCACCACTTACTGGTGAAAATCCCGCTTGCAATTTAGCCAAAATAGATGCGGGCATTTTATCTATACCAGGATTAGCCTTTACTTCGGCCTTTGCAGCTCCGCCCATAGACATATATTTAGTGCCTTTTGCAGCTCCGCCCATAGACATATATTTAGTGCCTTTCATAGCACCGCCGCCTGCTTTATATTTCGTTCCTTTCATTTTTAACTCCTTCCAAACAATCCCATGTTTGAACTTTTTATTATCTTACCACCTTTTGCGGCAAAAGTTTTTACATTTGTTGGCTTACCACCAACGCCTTGTTTTTTAGCTCGTTTACGTTGAACTGCTGATTTTTTTTGTGATTCTGTCATGCTAACAGCTTTAGCAGCTGGCACGCATTTTGGATATTTGCGTTTAGATCCTTTGGTTTTAGATCTGCCGCATTTATTAAATCCTCCACCTTTTTTTGGAGATCCAATATCAACCCAATCTTCTTTAAACCACTTGGTTAAACTCATTATTAACTTCTGGGTACTTTAGTCTTTTTGCGTTTGCTTTGCATCATAGCGCCACAACCTCTGCCCTGGACCATCATCACTTCACCACCATTACGCATGAAACCCATTTTGTTTCTTACTTTTGTTGGTAACTTTTTAAGTCCTTTGTTATCGGTTGGTATTGCTTTTAATTTACTCATTTCTCCACCTTCGGCAGCTTTTTTGGCACCTTTATAGCCACCACCGCGTTTTTTATATGTTTTTACTAACCAGGCATTTGCATAAGCACTCGGATACACGTCAAATTTACGTTTAGCCTCAGACTTAACCCTAGAGTACAAACTAGGATTTGTTACATTGCTTGGTGTTTTAGATTTTTTATCTGCCATTTAACACTTCCATCTACGTCTTGCTTGACGTATTCTTGAATTAGGATCGTTCCTGGTTTTTGCTGAACTCTTCTTTAATTGTCCTGCGGATCTTGCACAATAAGATTTACGTCTTTTTGCGGCCTTACTTCCTTTTTTAACTTTGCCTGTTACAGCTGTTTTAAGTTTAGATCCAGGATTCTTCTTACGATAAGCAGCAACACCCTTTTTGGTCATTCCCGCTCCACTTTTGGTAGAGCGGTAATTACCGCCTTTGCCTACTGTTTTAGCTATTGGTTTAGCTTTTTTTTTAGGCTTTGTTACCGCCATTCTTAATAGTTTTTATTAAGTACCAATATAATCGAGTAGCTATCGCCACTTGAATGGCTAGTCGTTGTAAAATCAATATCACCAGTAACGCCAGATCCAGCGTTATTAGGGATACCAGAAAATAGATCGTAATATTCATCACCCGTACTATCAGCAGGCAAACCAAGAAGCAGGACATTGGTAGACGCATCAAACTCTAATTTGACGCTCATTCCAACTGTTGCCCAATATATTCTTGCTACCGATACAGAAGTACAAGTTTGCCCTGCGCTATTTTTAGTAAGCGCAGAGACATCTACTTTTTTTACAGCCGACTCACCAGTGCCGTCAGACACATTGGTAAATTTTAAAATCGCGGTTTTCTCACCATCTTGAATGGTTTGTGAAGTTACTGCGTCAGCCATTTTTTACTCCTTAAAGTTCAGTTGAGCTAGTACGTTCTTTTAGAGCGTGTACATAGTCTATTGTCATAGTCTTTGCAGCTGCTGCTCCATTTTGAATACCAAAGCTAACTGTTAATTCTTCATCATCTGGTGCATTAGTGTTGACTACCGTGCCAGCTAATACATTGTTTTGATAAACATGAAACTTTTGATCTTTAGGATTATATAAATAACCAACAGTCATAAAAGTATCATCTGCAACAGCATTTGGTAGATCTAAAGTAGATTGCGTACCATTTTTTTCTACAACAAAAGTAATAGTTGTAGATCCGTCACTTTTAATAAAGAATACACCGTCTGAAACATCTAATGGTGTTGTATCGGTTATTTGTAAACCGCAAACAATGTCAGATTGAGTAGCGTCGCTTGTTTTAAACCTGGAGTAGAATCCAAGTTGTTTTCCAGCTTCATATTTAAAGCCTTCTTTTACAAGTTGTAAAAAGTCCAGATCATTGTCTCCAGCAGCGTTTGTTAGCAATAATAAACCGCCATCGCCATCTGCAAGAGCCTCAGTTGCTGAACCAGTGCCAGCTTCTGTAGTTGTAATAGTCCAATCCGAAGCTAGGTATGTATCAAAATCATTAAAGTAATCGTGATACTTGTGCTTGCTCGGTTGTTTTACGAGTCCTTCGGACCCAGTTGAACTGACGTTGGTGACGCCAGAGGTAAAATGCGTAGTCATAAACAGCCTCCTTTTAATGTGCCATTGCGAACACCATGTCCGCAACATTCATAAGTACAGTATCGATAATACCTTTTGGCTGTTATTTGTGCAACTAGGAACCTAGTTTATTAGATCTTGCAGCTGCGCAATAGTGTCAGCTGCATTTTTGTGGAGAATACCTATACCACCTGCATCGATCCAGGCGTTTATGTTTTTAGGCCTGTCGTCAATAAGTACAGAACCAGGTTTTGCATAGGCTGCTTTTTGCTCACCTTTGAAAGTACAGGTGATAACGACTCCTGGATCTACATGTTCTCTGATCCAGGTGGTTTTGTCTTGTGCTACTTTTTTTCTGTTCAGCTCGCCAGTACAAGTTAGGATCTCCCAGTAAATACCAGTATCTTTAATGCCGTCAATCAGATCTTGCATATCAATCATAGGCGGCAAATCTTTGAATAGGCCTTTATTACTAAGTGCAATCTTATTATCGTCATACAAGTTGTCAGTCAAAGGGCCATTCAAATACTTTGGCCCTTGAACGCCCTGGACGAAGTCAGCTAAGACTCCGTCCATGTCAACAAATATTCTATTTATTGGTATCATTATGCAATCCCATTTTTAACCAAGCACTCACCATAAATATGGTTGGCATAGCTGTTTAGTTTTATTTTAATCTCTTCTTGCTCGGCATCTTTTTTTGCCTTTTCTTCGGGATCCATCATGGTCACGTTTCTAATCTCAACCTTTACAAGTTTCTGACAGTGCATAATTGTTTTAGCCTCGCAGATCTTAGCTCTTTGAGCATCGGTCAACTTGTTAACGTCAACTTTGTTTTGGAAATGAGCAAGACTCTCTTTGGTGGCCCACTGAGGATCCATTCCAATAGTCTTGATATGTCCATCTTCGTTCTCATAAAGAACCTCAATACCGCTGTAAGTGCTCTTTTTCACAGCGCACCATTTGTCAGTCTTTGGATTTAAAGTCTGGTAACAAAGTCTGTCGCCTCTTTTAGTTGTCTCAATCCAGTATTTTCTCTTGGTTCTCAGTTTGTATCCCCAAGGATAATCCTCAACCACAACCGCGTTATCAGCTGAGTCTTTATTGTAAATTATATTCTCTATCACTACGCTACCCTCCCGTTTGTTTCGTGGCTTGGCCACATGCTTTGGTTGATGATCATATCAACCGTGTTTTTATCTAAGCCTTGATCAGTGTTCCAGGCATCAATCTTTGCTTGGTCCCAGTTCGCATGATTACCAGCGTTAAAATCAACCAATTCATGGTACCCACCTTCATAGTCGACCACAGCAACAGTGCCTGGCAAACTAATATCAGTCCCGTCGTACAACGCAACTCTTTTACCCTCTGCTTTTTTTATATCAGCAAAGTAATTTATTTTATTAACATCCATTACACAACCTCCTCTAATTTGTCACCCGTTTTTTCTTCATACATTTTTGCAGCCAAAGCCACTCTGTAATCAAACAAATAATCTTCATCAAACAATTTAGTTGCCTCAACTGTTCCTTCTCCGATTATTTCTTTGTTCGCTAAAGTTTTGAATAATTCAAAACCATTTAGTTTCCACACCTCTTCGGTGGTCTTTTTCAACACATCGTCATTAAGCATTTTGCCTCCGTTTTTGTTTTTAATTTCAATTCCCACATAACTAATATACTAAAATATGCAACTAATTGCAACTATTTACACATAATATATTGATTTATTTTAGGCAAAAAAAAGGGCCCTTTTGAGGCCCTTTGTTTGAAATACTTGAGTAATAAACGGTATTTCTAATCGTTCATTTATGCACCTTGAGATCCGTAAATTCCTCTCCAATCAGAGAAACCGAATGAATATCTCTCTCTCGCTTTATATCTGATATTGCCAGTAGAAAAGTCTGGTTCCATAGAAGTCTCCATTGGAGATCTTTGGAACATTTTTAGACCTTCGCCTGCACTATTTACAGATGTAAGGATGAAGAAAGCATCTGGATCAGTAAGATAATGGTTGACGCTATAGCCACCAGGTAAAACCCCAGTGTTTTTAATTGCGTTAAGGTCATTATCAGCTGTACCAGATCTTTGCTGAGAGTTTAAGATTCTGTCAGCTACAAACACTAACTGTGGTGGTACCACAAGTTTGTCAGCTTGGACAGAAATAGTTAAACCTCTATCATCCGTGAAAGTTGAAATATCAATCAATGCGTCTTCTAATGAAGCCTCATTTAAGTCAGCCATAGTAGTAGCTCTGTTCGCAGCTGTTCCACCACCAGATAGTGTGTGGGCAGTGTTAATAAGTGATACTCCATCGCCTCCTGTGAAGCTAGATGAGAAAGCATTATTTAAAACATCAGCGCCTTTAACTTCTTTGGTGTTAGCCATAGATTTTGCTAATGCTTTGACGTATCTCTTCCCGAGACTGTCATATAAATTATCCTCTACTGCTTCTTCCGTTAAAGCAAACGCTAACGCAATCGTATCATGCGTGTAACGTGCGCTGTAACTTTCAGACGCGTTGTCAAATTGTACACCCTGTCCTTCGGACTTAAGTGGTGCAGAACCGAATCCAGTTACTAAAACCTCTTCTTCAAATGCTCTATTTGAATCCTCGATAACGAAAATATCTTCATATTCTCTCTCGTAGGAATCATAGGACATCCCAAAAAGTGCGTTTAGACCAGGCTCTAGCTCTTTCGCTAATTGTGCTCTTGAAATTGCCATTTGTTAGCCTCCTTATGCTAAACCAGCACTTTTTTGTCCACAGATATGATTCTGTATGACACAAAGTACGTTAGTATTTGATGATGAAACATCATCGTTTTCTGGATCCTGTGATATGTCTAACGCTTTCAAAGGCAGTGTAGCAGTGGTATTACCAGTGCTCACAGCAATTTCAGTGTTAGAAATCCCAGACGAGGTATCGCCAACTGGTGAACCATCAACGATTTCAAAGTTTCCAAACAAGTCGGCCACAGGCATTGCTGCGTCTCCTTGAATTTCAAAAACTACGTTGGGATCATCAACGACGCTTGCTATTATATCAGAAGCAGCGATGCTTCCAGGATAATAGTTTTTAAACACTTGTTCGCCAGATGTTGGATCAGTGTATTGAACACCGTTAAACACTCCGACAATTGGAACAGTACCAGAAGCTGCATGTCTACCAATTACACCGCCAGTTAGCTGTGTTACCAAGTCGCCTTGGAATATTGGTGTTGTTGCTCCACTAGCAATTCTATATCTGGATTGTCCACCAGAATAGGGTGCTCCGCTCATCATACGAACAGGTTTACATCCAAATGCGCTATCTTTATTAGCCATTTTTATATTCTCCTATTTTGATTACTTTTTTCCAAAAGTAACATTAGACTTTCTATCTGCATCATACTTAACGTACCTGCCATCTCTCCTAGATTCTGTAAACATATTATTGTCTAAAGCCTCTTTTTTAAGACGGGTTTGATCTTCGTAATAAGCATTACGTTCTTCTTTGGTTTCGGTAGGTATTTTTGCTAATAGTAAGCCTTCACTATAAACAAGACCAGCATGTCTTCCTTCGTCAGCTGTAGGGTAAGAAAATTCACTAGGGAGATCAGTTCCTCTTACGAGTTCCCATCCCTCTCTAATTCTTCTACTTACGTTAGCTTTATCCTCTTGACCAAGCATGGATTCTCTTATCCAACGATATTCGTATCCTTCTGGTGGTGGAGGTGTTTCTAGTTTTCTTACTGGTCGCCATGGTTGTCTACGAGTATTTTTAGCGTGCTGCTCGGACTCACGAGAATTTCTGGTTTGTGTTATTTCTTTTTCAGTTGTCATTTTGCCTCCCTAGATGCAATGCGTTGTTTTTCTTTAGCAACGGATTTTAGCCAGGCATCTTCTGTCATGCCATGCGGCTTTAGTCCACGGAGTCTGTCAACTTCATTTTTTGAAAATTGCACACCGTTCTTTTTGCCTTGTGTTTTTTGCCGACTTCCTGGGGAAGTGGAGGCGACTCTTTGCACAGCGGGCCTGCCCTCACTTTGTTCAGCATTATCAGATCTAAGATCTGGATAAACTTTATAAACTCTATTATTTAACTCACTATAGTATTCATTTGAATCTGGCTCAAAACCTTCATTAACCAAATTTACATGTGTATATTGAGCGTATTGTGTAGCTTCTGGTTCTTCACCAAACCAATTATTTTTTGACTTCCATTCTAAAGCCTCTTGAGTTGGTTGCACCTGGACTTGTTGTTCTTGCACAGGTTGTTGATAGTAATTTTGCTGTGACTGAGCGTAACTCTGTTCAGATCTCTGTTTTGCAATTCTTACTTTTTCTTTTTGAATAGAAACTTCATTTTTTAAACTGTCAGCTTTTGACATTAAATCAGCATCACCCGCACCATGAGCTTTTTTATACAACTCATTAGCTTCACGCTCTTTTAGATTAATGGTTTCTTCTTCTTTTGCTAATAAACTATTTTGAGATTGCACTGCTTGGTTGTAATAAGCATGAACTTCTTGTTCTCTTTGCTGTAATGCAGCCTCTAGTGCAGCTGCTTTTTCTTCGGCAGCTCTTTTTCTTTCATTTAGTTTGTTTATTCTTTTTGATACACCTTTTGTGTAATTTTCTAGCTCGTCGTCGCTTGAAGCCTCATTAGAAACCTCTTGTGATTCAGTAACTTCTACCTCAATATCTTCAACCTCTGGTTGAATTTGATTTTGTTCTTCTATCGTCATAAGCTCACTATATCATCTGGATTAAGTATGGTGGCAATCACTTCATCATCATTGATGATGCGAACCTCTGCACCGTCCTCAAGTTTAAATCTCGAACCAGAGTAACGTCCGATTAAAACCCATTGTTTTTCTTCACACCAAGGTGAATCTCCGTATCTTTCTTTGTTGTTGTAAGCTAATGGTCCTTTTTTTACCACATAAGCTACAACTGTTGACAAAGCCTCTCTGTCTGTTGTTTGTTTTGTAAGAATAATGCCGCCTTCTGTTTTGGCTTTTCCTGCGTATGGTAGCACTAACATTCTCCAGCCAGTTGGTTGCGGCATACGATCTAAAATTGATTGATCTAATTTTTCTGGATCTAAAACCACTGAGTCTGGTTCAACGTATGCTTCTGCTACCTTTTTAGCCATTACGTTATTTTCTTTAATATTCGTCATATATTTTTTCCCATGTCACTTATTTCGTTTGCAATATAGTATAAAGCACTGAGCTCTCCTTGCAAATATTTATAATGTTCAATATCTTTTAGTCCACCAGACATCAAAGTTTCTTGTATCTGTTGTTCTCTTTGGGAGATTGATTTTTTGATACTGTCTAAAACAGCTATTTCATCCATAATCTATTTAGTTTTTTTCTTGGTTGCTTTTTTAGTTGTTGTTTTTTTCTTTGCAACTGGTTTTTTTACTGTAGATTTTTTCTTTGTTGTTGTTTTTTTAACAACTTGTTTTTCTTCTACTGGCACTTCACCATTAATAATTGCTATTTTCTTTTCGATTCTAGCCATATTTTCTTGGTGTGCTTTATCTTCTGCCTCTTGTTGCTGTTTTAATTCAATAGCTTCTTGCTCACGCAATTGTTTTTTTTCAGCTTTTAATTTTTTTTGTGCTTCTAGTTTGTA
>Ga0075481_10000065_pt1 | contig 31497 bp, 42 predicted proteins | sample DEB08_DNA_11_FD_76337 | JGI IMG/M metagenome (GOLD analysis project Ga0075481, IMG submission 76337) | Aqueous microbial communities from the Delaware River and Bay under freshwater to marine salinity gradient to study organic matter... | ecosystem: Environmental > Aquatic > Marine > Coastal ... | reverse complement strand
AAATAGATTATCTGAGCAAGCAGAAGCATATGCAAAAATTATCAACTCTAGCTATAACGGAGACACACAATGACAGTTCACGCAAAAGAAATTATAAATGGTAAATTTTGGATTTTAGAAAACAATGGAGAAAAAATTGCTACATTATCAATGGCTGATAATAAATTCTTATTAAGCCACAAAAAAGGTATTAAATTTTATGACGATACAAACTTGCTAGAAACAGAAATTAATGATAAAATTATATGGGATAAATTAGAAATCACAGAAAGTACAACAAAAGAACTATACGGTTATCCAACTCGAGTAACGCCGACAAACTCTGTTTACGACATTTCTAGAAAATTACCATTATTTACCAAAGGAGAAAATTCAAAAAGTTACTACTGTGCCGGCTATTACATTATTGGCTTTGAAAAAGGTTGGTTGAAAAGTTTTTGTCCTAAACTTGTAACTTTAGAAAAATATCCATACGAAGGACCGTTTAAGAACAAGATCGACATGAAAGCTGCATTACGGAAAAGAAATGGAAAATGATTTAATCAATACAAGTTCAATTATAAATTTTATTAAGATTGTTAAAAACGCAGAGTTAGAACAGCAGCGAGAAATTAAAATGACATTAAAAGACGCTAAAAACTTGTCATATGCTCTATCTTTAGTTTTAGCTAGATACACAAGTAATTTAGAAAATTTCATTGTAAATAATACGGAAAATAAGAAAGAAGAAATAATTCAAATTACAATGGATGGAGGAAAAGGCTGGTAAATTATAAATATATTATTGGAAATATTTATGAGTAGACCACAACCTACAGTATTATTAGAATATATTAATAAAAATAATTATAAAGCTGAACAAGTTTTAGCTGCTGATGCAATATGGGTAGTATTGTATAATTCTAAACCTTTCAGTTTAAAAAGCTTACATAGTATACTAAATAATCCAGGTCCTAAATATAAAAAAACTAGTTTCACAAATCCCGGACATGCGTATAGTTTAGCAAAAAAATTGAATGCTTTGCACCAAACTGACAAATTCACTGTTATAAAAATAGATCGATTTGATGTCTAAAGAAACATATACTAAAATTTTTTTAAAACAAGCTGACATTGCTATATCTCCGCCAACTTTAAAACTGTACACAAGAAAATGGTGGCAAAATACTAGAGATAAAGAAACTGGCGGCATGCGCTTAACTGATGAAGGGTTTGATTTCCTTAAAAATCAAATAGATTTAAGATTTTATGAAATACCGTTGCCTAGAACACTCAAGTTGACCACACAAACTATTATTTTCCTTGATCAATTTATAACTTGTCCTTACTTCCTAGAGCAGAATAGTATTTTTGTCACAGATGAAAAAAAGTCTATGGAGCTACATCTTTTTAGTGGCGATTTAGAAAAATATGGGTTAACAAAGGCAATGAGTAGATATGACTGATAAAGAATTACAGGACATCCTAGCTGAACTTTCTGATAGCCCATCTACCTTCAAGACTGCTATAGAGACATATAAAAATATGTCCGATTCCGATCTTAAGCGAGAATTAGGCAAGCAAATTAAACAGGCCAAAGAAAATTTTGAAAAGCTAGACATAATGCTAGAAGACTTGCAATGGGACATCGAAACTGAACTTGTTAATCAAATTTTAGCAAAAAATTCTCAAAAAAACCCTTGACCTTTCCTGCACACCTGCTATACTATTATTATGTTGCGTAACAGAGCGCAACGCATTTTAACCCTACCAGGAGATACTAAATGGATACTGCACGAACACTTTCCCCAAACAAAGCCAAGTCACGTATTTCACATGCTATCACTAAGAAGCGTCCAGTATTCATTTGGGGGCCTCCAGGCATTGGCAAGAGTGACATTGTGCATCAGATTGGCGATGCACTTGATGCTCACGTCATTGATGTTCGATTGAGTTTGTGGGAACCTACCGACATCAAAGGCATTCCTTATTACTCAGCAGAAGACAACAAAATGAGCTGGGCACCTCCAGTTGAATTACCTGATGCTGCAATGGCTTCACAACACAAGGCTATCATCTTGTTCTTAGATGAGATGAATTCTGCTGCACCTGCTGTACAGGCTGCTGCATATCAGCTTATTCTTAATCGTCGTGTAGGCGCTTACGAACTGCCAGACAACGTTTATATTGTTGCTGCAGGTAACAGAGAAACTGACAAGGGTGTTACTTATCGCATGCCTGCTCCGCTTGCTAATCGCTTTGTTCACTTAGAACTTGCTGTAAGCTTCGACGACTGGTTTAACTGGGCCGTTGACAACAAAATCCACAAGGATGTTGTAGGCTTTTTGCAGTTTGCTAAACGTGATTTGTATGACTTTGATCCAAAAAGCCCCAATCGTTCATTTGCTACTCCCCGCAGTTGGAGTTTTGTAAGTGAATTGCTCGAAGACAATCTCGACGACGAAACTACAACTGATCTTGTATCAGGGTGTGTCGGCGAAGGTCTTGCTATTAAGTTTGTTGCACATCGCAAAGTTGCTGCAAGCATGCCTAATCCAACTGACATCCTCGAAGGTAAGATTAAAGAGATCAAATCAAAAGAGATCTCTGCAATGTACTCACTTACTGTTTCACTGTGCTACGAACTAAAAGAGGCATGTGACAAAGGTGACAAGAAGTTTGACTCTAAAGTTGACAAGTTTTTACGCTTTATGATGGATAATTTTGAAACTGAACTTGTTGTTATGGGTGTAAAACTTGCACTTACACAATATCAACTTCCGATTGATCCGGACGAAATTGAGTGCTTTGATGAATTCCACGAGCGTTTCGGACGTTATATTACAAAAGCTCAACAAGCTTAATCCTACCGGGCGCCAAGTGCGCCCATTTTTTCCTTGACTTCCTGCCCGCATTCTCATATAATATAAGTATACTTAAAACATAGGAGACTTTATGACTGTTGACACTGAAGAATTCAAACCAAAAGACTTATCTCCAGAAGAACTTGCTAAAATGAGCAAGGAGGTCGAAGACAAAATTATTGTTGCTCGTGTAGGTCTTCTGCTAAGACATCCATTTTTCGGCAATATGGCAACTCGTCTTAAAATCAAATCCTGCGATGCGTGGTGTCCTACTGCTGCAACAGACGGCAGACATCTTTACTACAATACACAATTCTTTAACGAACTTACAGAAAAACAGATTGAATTTGTAATTGCACATGAGATTTTACATTGTGTATACGATCACATGAGTCGCAGAGATGATCGCAATCCTATGCTGTACAACGTTGCCTGTGACTATCTTGTAAACAATCTATTGTTACGTGAACGCATTGGCGAGAAAGTTACACAGATTCCTATTTTCCAAGACTATAAATACGACGGCTGGACTAGCGAAGAAGTGTATGACGAGTTAAAGAAAAAATCAGATGCTGAGGGTGAAGAGTTTATCAAGGAGTTAGGAGATTTACTAGACGAGCATATGGATTGGTCAGACGGCGGTGAGCAAAATGAGGAGGGATCTGGATCAGGAGATGGCGATACTGAAAATGGCAGACCACGCAAACTAACAGCAGAAGAGATCAAAGCAATCAAAGACGAAGTAAAAGAAGGCATGTTGCAGGCTGCCCAAGCTGCAGGGGCAGGTAATGTTCCAGGCGAAATTAAACGCATGATACAGGAACTTACCGAGCCTAAAATGAATTGGCGTGAAATCATCCAAACCCAAATCCAGTCTACAATACGCAACGATTATACTTTTGCTCGCCCAAGTAGAAAAGGTTGGCATACCGGTGCAGTATTACCAGGTATGAACTTTGAGGATACAATTGATGTTTGTGTTGCACTTGACATGAGCGGATCTATTGGGCAGGATCAAGCTCGTGACATGCTCAGCGAGCTACAAGGTATTATGCAACAGTATAAAGATTATAAGATTAAAGTTTGGTGTTTTGATACTCAAGTTTACAATGAACAAGATTTTTCATCCGATAATGGCGATGATGTAAATACATATGAACCAAAAGGCGGCGGCGGCACAGATTTTATGTGCAATTGGGAGTACATGAAACAGAATGACATTGAGCCTAAGAAATTCATTATGTTTACAGATGGCTATCCTTGGGATAGTTGGGGCGACGAGGATTACTGTGATACAATTTTTATGATACATGATTATCATGACAAAAATTTTCAAGCACCATTTGGATTAACAACACATTATGACAACGATTAAAATTAAAAAACCTAATCATCTAAGTTTTTTTAATATTAGGAAACCAAAAAGTCCTCCGCCTCATTTTACATATATAAATATTCCTATGCAATATAATCTTGAGATGACTATTTCTAAGTGGATAGAAGATCATTTAAAAAGTAGATTTTATGTAGGCAAAGACTTGTTTATAAACAATGACAAAAAAATTTTAGAATGCTTAAAAATAGGGTTCGAGGATCCTAAAGAATTATCATATTTCACATTGGCTTGTCCACACCTAAAATATAAATAAATATCACATACATTTATGGAGAACAACATGGCTGAAGAACAAGTAAACACTAACGAAACAACAGCAGAACCGTCTGCTGAACAAAGTATTGAATTGACTGTAAACGATTTAAATGCACTAAAACAAATTATTGACGTAGCAAGTAGCAGAGGAGCATTTAAACCAAACGAAATGACCACAATTGGAACAGTGTATACAAAACTAGAAAATTTCCTTAATGCAGTGGCAGCACAACAGCAAGCAGCCGGAGGTAAAGATGCTTAAACACGTAGGCCGTGTAAAAAGCACACAACGAAAAGTAATTGTTGCCTACAGGACCCTTCCAGGTGATGCAAAATCTTGTGTAGTTGTTACAACTGAAAACTTAGAAGCTGCTGACCATGATAGCTTAATCAAGCTAGTTGAATCAAATGCAGGACAGAATGCATATGAATTTGCAGAAGTAATGGCAAGAAGTACGTTATCTGACGGTAGTAACATGCTTGCTCGATTCCATACAACTGGAAAAATGACTAGAGTGTCTACTGATAATATCGAAATGACTCCTGATCTTAGTAATGTAATTATGCTAGATAAACTAAATCAGACCATTGCAGAAAGTAGAGGTGTAACAGTAGACGAGCTAGCTTTAAAAGGTCCTACTAATACATCGACAACTGTATCGCAAAATGCAGAAGAAACTGTACCTCCAGAAACTAACGAAAGTAATGACATTCTAACAGATGAACAACTTGCTGCTAGTTATCGGTCACAAGCAGATACTATGTTTAAAGAAGCAAAAAGATTGCGTGACGAGGCTGAAAAATTGCATCCTACTAAAAAGAAATCAGTAAAAAAAAGTGTCGAAAACGCCCAACCCTAGTCAGGAAACTGATCAATGGACTGAAATTTTTCAAAATTTAAACCTTGATATAATTCCTGTTGAATATTTACACTCAGTAAGAATTACCTTTAATAGTGGTAAAGTTTGGGATATTGATATTGCAAAAAGTAAAAAAAATCACCAAAATTTTTTAACAATAGAAGATTCATTAACAAAATTATTTAACGAATATGAAGACACTATTCAAAACATTGATTTTAGATTAGATACTGAAAAAATAAAAAAAGATATCTTAAAGTCTACATCTAAATTACTTAGCAAGAAGAAAAAATAAATATGTATTTTGATAAATATATAAAATAGAATTATGGAGTAATATAAATGTCTTTAAGATTAAGAAGAGGACCTAGTACAGATCGAATATCACTTGTATTTCAAGCTGGGGAATTAGTTTACGATACCACTGAAAAAAGATTATATGTAGGAGATGATTTAACACAAGGCGGAGTTCCTGTAAGCGATCTTCTTAGTGATTTATCTCCACAATTAGGAGCAAACTTAGATTTAAATGGCGAAGATATTATAGGCTTTGGAAATATTAACATAGACGGAGATATCACCGCAACAGGTACTCTTACTATTCCTGCTATAGTTACTGACGTTACTGGTAGTATTTTCGGTGACGACAGTACTCCATTAGTTGATGGAGCAAATAGCAAGCTTGTATTAGATAATAATGCTCTTTCAGACTTAGGAGATGTAATAGCTCCAGACCAAGACAAGCAGTTTTTAGAGTGGAATAGTAGTACAAATACATGGACTCCAAAAAACTTTAATTTAACTGACTATGTACTTAACTCGACAGAGAATAGTTACTTACGATTTAATGGTAGTAGTTGGGTAGCCTCCAATATAATTGATAATATTTTTTCCAAAAATGGTAGAATACTTGTTAATGCCGAAACAGAAGTACTATATTTAGAAGAAAACAGTTTAGCTGATATAGGAGATGTATTTTTACCCGGAACGCCTGCTCACGGATCTATTTTAAAGTATAATTCTACTACAGAGTATTGGGAAGCTGACTCTAGTGGCATTGCTGTAAATTTAAACGATTTAAGCGATGTAAATAGTGGTGTTGTTCCTATATTAGGAGATATTTTAACCTGGAATGGCTTAGAATGGGCTTTTGAGCAACCAAAGCAAACTACTAATGTAGTTGGTAGTGTTTTCGGAGACGATAGTACGATATTAGTCGACGGTATCGCAAATAAAATAAATTTATCTAACAATAGTATAGGTGATTTAGATGATGTAGAACCTTATGTATATAATAATATAAACATTGGATCAATACTTAAATGGAATGGATTTAGGTGGCAAATAGCTGATCCAGCACAATTAGATACATTTACAGGTTCAGTATTTGGCGATGATAGTTCTATAATTATAGACGGAAGCGATCATAGCATAACAACAAATTTAATTAAATTGGACAATGAACATAGGTTAATTATTCAAGCTTTACCAAATGCTGAATACCCTAAAATTGACTTAGAATCATATGGAATTGGTAACTATCATGTCACTAGAAATTCAGATACAATTGTTGATCCTGCCGGAGAATTATTTATTGCACAGTATGGTTCATATATAAATGATCCAAATGGCTTACAATTAAAATCGCTAATATTAACAACAGAAAAATCAATATTTTTATTTGGCGGCGCAGCAGATCTCCAAACAGGACTTCATCCAGAATCATATGTTTTAACAATAAAAGAAGGAAAATTTGGTTTTGGCACTTTTAATCCTGTAGAAACCTTACATACAGAAGGAAGCATATCTGCAACTGAGTATGTTAAATTTGGTAGTTATACGACTACAGAAAGAGACAACTTAACTACTACAAATAATCCGCAACACGCATTAGATTACGGAATGGTAATTTACAATACAACTACTAATACATTCCAAGGATGGGCAAATGTAGGTGGCACAACACCTACATGGGTAGATTTAAGCTAAAGCGAAGAATTTTTTTATTAACCAGCTATCAAAATCAAATTCCCACCAATTATCTTTAATATTAAAAGTATAAGAGCTAGGTTTATAATGATGATTATTATGTAAACCTGCTCCCATCCATAATATCCTTAAAATATGTTGATTTTTACTATTACATGATGTAGGATAACTTTTATAACCTATAAAATGTTCTACAGTATTAGTGATTCCATAAAGCATAAACAATGAAAAATTTGCCATAGCAAAAAATATTATAATAGGATACATAGTTTGTAATAATAAAGATATAATTACTAAACTCATTATAAATGCAAAGTTTATTTTAAAATAATGCCTATGTGTAAAAATTTGTTGCCTGTCTTTAAATAAATCTTTTGTAATACGATGATCATATTTTATATCATTTCTTGGTATACCAAAAAAAGATTTTAATACAGAATAAAAATAAGGAGAATGGGGATCTTTTTCTGTATCTGCAGTTTCATGATGAATCCTATGCATAGTTGCCCAAGAGATACAACTACCGACTCCATTTACAGTTCCTAGCCACAATAATAACTTTTCTTTTAAAGGAGTTGTTTTATAACTTCTATGCGAAAAATATCTATGAAAGCCTACTTCTGATCCAATACGTGCAAATAATAATCCTAAATAAAATGTAATGATATATTCCCACCATGCAACTTCTTCTATGAATCCCCAACTAATTATTAAAACAACTGCTATAGCATACAAAACTCTTATAGATTCTACATAATAATTTTTCAATAACTTATCAATATCAAACATTGTCTAAATCCAATTCATATATATGTTGAGGAACGTGTCTATATTCCTTAATACCCTTGTAAACAAACTTACCACGATAAGGTGTTAAATTATCAGGTAAATCATTCAATATCTTTCTATCCCATGCTTTTGCTAATCTTTCATGTTTTTTATCAAATGCATGTATTGAAAGATATAATATTCTAGTCTCTGCTAATTCTACATGAATAGGAATGTAATCGATTTGAGCTAACTCTCTGTACATATTCCTATACTTCGGTAATGTATATAGATAACACAAAATTTTGCCATCTTTTCTTGCAGACGCTATTGAAATAGGCAAATTGTCTTTCATAGCTACTATAGAATACCATAAGTTATATTTATGCCAATTTGTAAACCATTCTTTAGGATGCCCATTTTCTACCGCAATTATTGATGATATTAACTCTGCAACTATATTATCTGTTGGTAAACAAACTTTATAATGCAAATCCTTATAGTAATTAGATTGGTAATATTTCGGTTCCATTTTTAATTAGTATATCAGAGTTCATTTGAGCCATTATCAATACTCTTTCGACATCAGTAGGATTCCACCCCGCATGTTCTTTTACAATGTTCCAAAAATACATTTTTCCACGTTCTAACTTAAAATCTCCATCTCTATATTTTATATAAGCATCTACATTTACAGGTATTACTAATCTAAATCCATGAGTATCAAATCTTTTATGATCTTGATGAAACTCTGACAGCCAGCTAGGCATAGCCAACGAAAAATGCTTCCTAAAAATCTTTACAGGTAAATTGTCTATTATTTTATTTGTATATTGCCCTGCGCGACGGAACGAGTAACCTCCATAATTCTCTTTTGTAAAATTTAATTTTTGAAAATTATCAGTTACAATATCTGGATCTATTTTGAATTTCTTCGCCATGCTTAGATAATAAAAATCTTTAGGCGGTTTTTTCATATTTAAAAATTCTTTATATAATAAATCACAATCTACTGTTATACCTAAATCAACAACTCTAGGATATTCCTCTAATGTTTGTTTTGTTTCTATAAAATCATAATCTCCTAAAGGAAAGATACCATAATTTTTTGTACTAAATGTAGATTCCATAATCACTATACTTTTTTAAACTACGTGAGATTAATTCTTTATGTTTATCAACTTCTATATTTCCAAAACAACTTACTATATATTTGGTATAATTTGGCATTATAGATCCGTGTAAAACATCTACTTCATTAATAGCAAAACAATTGGTTGATCTAGGCAAGTGTATAAAATATCTTTTACCATTTATTTTTAGATAAAAACTTTTTTCTAAAACAGGATTCAGTAAAATTTTAAATCCTGAAGGCTCTACTTGTTTTTTTATTATAGGTGTATCTTTATGTGCAACAATAAAGTTTTTTTGATTAAGAATTTGGGCGTGGGTAACTTCTCCAGGGTAAAACGACAAAATTTCTTTTAATTCCGGCACATTCCAATTAACTTCACCGGATTCGTATCTATTCACATAAGCATCATAAAAACTATCTGCATCCCATTTTGTAGTTTTACCACAAACAGGTAAACAATCCCAAGCATCAGGCCATTTATTATGCGGTTGAAATGTGTACTTTTCAACTATATCCATTAATTTGAATTTAGGTATATCAAGTGGTAAGTATCCTATATTCATTATCTATTTCCGCCTGAAAGTCTTTTTGTAGTTTTTCCCAGTTTAATCCCTGTGACCATATCTTACACATTACCCTAGTTTTATCTTCTGTGCCATAATAATCTACTTTGTGCCAAACATCACCTTTAAACAAGCAACATCTTTCGGTAATTCTAACTTGTTCTATTACCTTATATTGGCTCTTTAAAAAATCAACTGCTGTTTCACCTTCAATTATCTTATCACCAGCACGTTCTTCAACTTGATTCACGATATCACCGACTGGTTCTAACCAACTTGTAACAGTTTCTTCTGTACAGTTATAAACAGGTATATTGATATTTGCGTTAGCATTCAACGGATCAATATGTGGATGAAACATATTACCGTTTTCCCATGATGGATTCATTCTAAAAAAAACAAGAGTTTCTTTTGTATAATCAAAGTATGGTAGTTCTTTAATCCAATCAAATTTATCTACATAGTATTCTTGTAAATGTTCTGGTCTAAGAATCCACTTTAAATGCGCTTCTTTCCTAAAACCTGAGCTTTCCATTTCATCATATAGTAATCTAAACTTACTAATATAATTATCTGAAAAATCTTTATTTAGGAATTTATAATGTATTCCCATTTAGCCATATCTATCATCCATGTTGATTCTCACCGCATAATCATTATATTTTTTTACACTATCTTGTATAATCTTATGATGCTTTTCTTCATCTAGTGTAAACTGAAAAAACAAAATACCTCTACCAGTGTCTGCATCTATACCATGCATTGTTGTAGTATAATTCATCAAATATGTATTTGTACTGCCATCATCAGGCATATTACAATATACTTTTTCTTTCTTTTCATTCCATAGATATGTTACATTTTTTAAAGTACCTGACATAATAACTCTATATCCTGCTGGCTCATTAAAGTGTAAATGATGATAATGGTCTAAATCTCTGCCAGGTTGTAGCAAGTCTATATGTACAGGTACGCCCTTAGATTTATGTTGATAATGTATTTTAATGTTGATCCAATCTTTATAAGGTAGATAGTTTGTCCATTCCATAAAACCTGGATTGGCATCTTTGAATTCTTCTACGATATCAGTTGAAGCATATGTATTCAAAAATTCGTTATCTAGTTTCTCTTCAACTAACTTTTTCAGTTGCCAACAATGATGACCGTCATCTGTTGGCGGACCATATTCTATATCTTTTAACATAGAATGATCTATTTCTGGCATCGATGGAATTGCAGCTGGTATATACATTAACACTTTGTTTTATCCCTAAGAGTAAAATTATATAAATCTGTTCCAAATTTTTTATTAGAGTCAATTCCCCAATGATAATTGTCTTCTGCAATATCTATTTTGTAGTCTTCAAAATATAAATCTAAAAACTGGGCGTCAAACCAATTATTTTTTATAAAGTTAATTCGGCTACAACAACAAAAAACAAATTTTACTCCTGTTTTTTCTAAGTGTAGCTTTGCTAGTTGTATATAATGCTGTGATTCTAATAATAAATTATGATATTCATATATATTTTTATAATATAAATTATTTATTTTGTTATCTATCCAAGTTCCTATTCGTATAGTCCTGTCTTCTTTAATAATACAACTTCTTTCAATGTATGTCCACATGACATATACAATATCATCATCTTTGAATGTAAAGTTTAGTATTTCATTTGATATTTGTCTATTAGAAGCACCGTTAATACCTTTATTGATTAGATCCATATTGGCACTTTCTGCCAACGTATTTGGATATGAGTACTTGGAAGGTGCCTCAATATAATCGTTATCTACCCATGTATCTATCATACCTGCACCATTGGTGTGACTACAACCAAAAGCAACTATTCGATTAGCCATTCAATATCTCTTGACTATCTACTGAAATAATTAAATGCACTCGTTCTTCACTGCCGTCATTAACAGCCCAATGAAGTACTCCTGGATTTATAAAATATGTGCTACCGTCAGCATCAAAATGAGTAACAACTTCCTTATCTGTTACAGGATCTTTTCCTCCATTATAACATTTTTCATTTGTAATAATAGGAATATGAACTCTAATACCATATTCAGTATTGTAATCAATATGAGGCTTTACTCTGCTTTTTGGTGACAGTTTAGCAAATCTTGCTCTATGGGCTTTACCTTCAAAGGCATCTAGTACTTCATTAAAATAACTTGGTAGTCCTGGCACTCGTGATCTAAAAAATCTTTCATCAGCAGATGGTTGGTTTTTTGCAATCTTAGTATCCCATTTTGTATTTGATTTTTCAACTCTTTGATCAAGGGAATAGTTTTCATCAAATTTGACCAAACTAAACTGTTGGTAACTAGCCTTTTGCCAATTTATATCACATACACAATCAACAGATTCTAATTCTTCTTTTGTAAAAAACATTTGAGGAAGATGTGTATAAGTTTCACATAAACTTGCATATTCATTTCCAAGCCCGTCCCATATTTTATTATTTGTAAATTCATAATATGCTTCTAAGAGTTTTTTAGGATCAAATTTAAGATGATTTAGTTTTTTGTAAACAGGCAGTTCTTTTCTAGTTTTCCATTTTTCCATATTTTGTCTCTAATAAAAATAATAATTGTGAGTATGATGTAATAGTAACATTGAGCCTAAAACTCCAATAAATAAACTCAACTGCTGCTGGTCCCGAATTACCCCATAAATATGGTTTTATCATGCTGCCTTGAAGAATTTATTAATTATAAATCCTGTCATATCATACCTATGTAATCTTGCTGCCATTGGATTATCATGATGAGTTGCATGGAAAGCATCACCCCAAGTTAATATTGCTAAAGCAAAATCATTATGAGGTCTTTTATCTCGATGTGATGTACTTAAAATTGCTGTACCAAATCCTACTACTAAAGCAGCAGGAAATAACCAAGCGTAAATTACAGCAAAAGGATCTATAATATATAGAATTATTGCATATACAAAATTAATATAAAAATAATTTTTCCTTTGCCATTTATAAAACGGATCTCTTAATAAATTAGCAGCATATTTAGGTTCAACTTTACAGAACATTGTTAAAAAATGAACCCTATACTTGCCTAAATAATCAGGACTATGAGGATCTTTTTCTGTATCAGAATACCGATGATGTTTTCTATGAATTGCAACCCAATCTATTGCAGGCCCTGTTAGGCCAATTGTTGCAAACAATACAAATAATTTTTCTATAAATTTTGAACATTGCCAACTCCCATGAGATAATAATCTATGATAAGTTGCAATCATTCCTAAGCAACCATTTAAAAAATAAACAAATATAGATATTAAATAATGTTCAAATGATGCGTAATAAATCATAGGAACAATACTTGCATATGCTAACATTTGCATAACAAATATTCTGTAACTGTAATTAAATTTAATCATGTAATTCTTATTATGTAATTATTATATTTATCTATAATCTTTTATTGATATGTTAAAGTAATAATTTGTTTTCTAATAAATCGATTACACTATCATTTAATTTTGTAGAAAGAAAAAAGGTATATTGCCAATCTGCAGTAGATTTGGCATAATGCCATCGTGTTCCATCTACAAGATATATTCTACCTGCCTCAATTTTTTCCATGTTTACAAATTCTCCTAAAGATTTAAAGATATAATTTTCAGGATCAGTGACTCCCCAAAATTTTAAGTTTCGACAGCTTTTATCTGGCCAGGTGTCAATGTGCGGAACAAAACTAGCATTCTTGTGCCATAATAAAATTTGGCTCCTAGTTAAGTATTCACCTAATTCTTGTAAAGGTTTTAATGATTTCAAATTTTTATAGACTTCTGTTTTTTTGATTATTTCCCAATCGGAAACTTTTTTATCTTCTGGCAATGTATCTAGTGGTTGAGCTGTAATATCATGTTCTTTGTCAATAAATCCATCTATATTAACTAATGATATACAATACCTTTGCTTATAGAGTTTGTTAGTAAAATATCTAAACTTTGTATGATATTTTTTAATTTCCTCTTTAAAAAAATTTACATCAATCTTTATGTTTGTAGGACGCAAAAAGGAAGAATGCAATTTGTAAAAATTATCATGATACAATAGTTTTTGTTCATCAAATAAAAGATGATTTTTTTCTTCATCGTTAAAATTATGTCTTGGTTCAATATTTTCAGCTATGATTGTCATATTACCTTTACTAAATTAATAATTTTTTTATAAGTAGATTCATTCAAATTTACATTAACTATTATCCAATACGCATCAAAACTACTAGCATTAAAAACAGTATGTAACTTTGCTGTATTCAAAAAATAACCTGTACCTTCATTTAAAGATAAAATCTTATCATCTAAAATAAAAAAACTATTAGGCGATTTAGTATTTCTTAAAGGAAACAAAATCCTACACGAATTAAAATTTGAAATTAGCACATCTCTATGTACAGGAAAAAATCCACCAGATGATAATTTTAAAACATGACTTCTAAATATAAAATCTTTTATAGGCTCTAATGCATTCTGTAAAGCTATATTTTTATAGTAAACTTCAGTGCAAACTTTAAAATCTTTTTCGTCATAATTTGTATTATGCTTACTATTATATGCAGGAAGACTGTCTAAATCAGGAATGCCAGATAAACCCCCATCTAAACTTGTTATACTTAACCCATATCTATTTATTGGCTTATTAGGATTATATTGCACATACGTGTAATTTTCTTCAGTCCATTCTACAAAATCTATAGGATCTTTTATTTCTAAATCTAACTCAATAACATCACCTAGCTGAGTTAGCATAGAATAATATAACATTTTTTAACTCCTTAATACTGCATTAATTAATTTAGATTTTACCAAATCCCCATTTTCTTTCTTCACACCAAAAACATTCACCACAATGAGTCAAATTTACAGTTGGTCTAACACAACTTAAAGTTAATGGAAACAAACTATCTAACAATTCTAAATCTTTATATTGATCGTAAATAAATTTTTTATTTACATTAATCCAAGGATAAACAAATGGACTATCTTTAGATTGTATATCTTTAATAACATTTGGATCTCTTTCATGCACATCGTCAGGATGTTGCTTATCTTTAAACATTGAAACCACATCATGCGGAGGATTTGCTGTTAAACCATGAAAAACTTTATTAACAGTTTGTCTTTGCACATATAATTCTGCAATATTATGCCAATACATAGAAGGCACTTCGTGTGTATATACATGTAACATACGATGTTCAATATTATCGTTATTAGTAAGCTCAACACACTTTCTAACTACATTGAGCGCAGATATTGTGGTTGCATAGTTATTGATATTTTCAACTTTTACAATAGTAAAAATTTGTAATGTACTAGTATATTCTTTTAACAACAAGTATAAAAGTAAAGCACTATCCGCTCCACCACTTACGAATATTCCTGTAGGAGTTGTAAAAACTGGAATTTTATCTAAAATCATATAATATCTACTTTCTTTTTTGGTATTTTACTATCGGCACTTGATACACAACTATCAGTTATACAAAATTCTGGTTTTTTAAATAATTTAAATCCGGTTTCAATATTTCCTAAAGGAACATCATGGCAGCTATAACTTCTTTTGACACTTCCGTCTGGTTCTCTAATAATAATTCCTTGGTACCCTGCATTACAATTCCATCCTTTGAATTTATTAAAATTAAAAGCATTAAAGCGTTCTGCCTGATCCATATACCATTTTTTTCCATCTTTATCAGTAAATTCTACTTGCATATGCCAAGGAACAGTAGCATCATTCTTACCCATTATTCCTGGATTAATATCGTATGCTGGTTTTGGACGATTTTGCCATTTACGCTTAGATTCTGTATAGGCACGCTGCGGCATTCCATTCCATAATTTTTTTAGCTGTTCATCTGTATACCCATCAACAACACGACTAGCAGTAGGATCGCTCTGTGGTTTAAGTGTTACATTTATTCCTTGTTCATGAAAAAATAACGCATTTTCCCAATCTCTATCAAACCATTCTGGCACCATTACTTGATTAATTGTAATTTGTACATCGTTTTCTTGACATAGAATTAATTTATCAGCAAACTCTTGCATCTGTTCTTTTGTACCTACATGTTCGGTATGTAAACTTGCAGTGATACTTGCCCTATGGAATGGTTTTGCATATTCAACATATTGTTCAAACCATTCTAATGGTCTAGAACAATTACTAGTCATGTGTATACTTGTGTAATTAGTATTAGGCACATCTTCGGCTAAATATTTTAAAATATCTAAGTATCCAGGATGAAATGTAGGCTCACCGCCTGACAAGCTAAAATGAAAACTGTTAAATCCGTTATTCCTTGCTTGCTTTTTTATTTCGTCTATAGTTTTTAAACATAATTTTGTAGGCCGATGATCTTTTGAATTAGATCTAGCATACGGCCAACAATAAGAACAACGGTAGTTACAGTATCTTCCTAACAACCAAGATACCGTAAAAAGATCTCTATATAACAAAGTTCTTTGACCAACTTGTACTAAATCTTTAAAAGGTATTTTAGTAAAATCATAACCAGACCATTTTAAATCATTTGTCGCCATATAATTCTAAGATTGTTTGTTTTATTGTTTTTTTATTAGGCCAATTCTTTTTTATAGTTTCATCTGAGAAATTAAAATCATAATCTTCAAGATTTACTATAAATTCTTGTACTCCATTTTCAAAAGCTTTATGTACTTGTTTTCCTAACAAATATTGATTTTGCCGAGTTAAATGACCTAACCGCATATCAAGTATTTCGTCTGGATTAATCTTTGCTTTTTCCATTTCTTCTGTGTAGATATTAGCTAAACACGGTTTTTCATCTGTAATTGCTGGTATAAACAATGTATCAGGTCTTTGTCTTTTTACATCCTCTAACATTAACTTATTAAACGTGAGGTGTCTATGCTTATCTCTATCAAGAATTTCTTTATAATACATAAGAAATGCTTCAGCAAGCCTTTTTTCTTTTAAATTTCTAGCTGTATCCATATTTTGTTTGGCTTGGTCATAGCCAGTTACTCCTACCCAATAATTGCTCTCATGTTTACCTGTTGCATTTTTTTTATCTCTAATAAAATACCTAAAAGGACATGTCACAACAAATATACATCTGTCACAATTGTGATGATTATGATACCATTGAAAATAAGAATAATAAATATCTGTTCCTCCTTGAGAATAATTAATTACTTCGTGTCCTTTTTCTTGTAAGTAATCATGCCAAAAATATCTATCTTTACTAATATTTTCAAGAATTCTATCTTTTAACTCTCCAGTAAATAAGTTGTTATCTAATATATACGCTACTAAATACGGAGTGATTAGTTTATGAGCATAACTATCTCCAAATACTCCAATTTTCATTTTTACTTCCTACCCGTATAATTCTAAGATTATTTGTTTTGCTTTACTTTTATCAGGCCAATTCTTTTTTATAGTTTCATCTGAGAAATTAAAATCATAATCGTCAAAATTTATTACTAATTCTTGTACTCCATTTTCAAAAGCTTTATGTACTTGTTTTCCTAACAAATATTGATTTTGCCGAGTTAAATGACCGTCCCGCATATCAAATCTTTTCGCAAGAACGATATTTGGTTTTTTCATTTCTATTTTCTTGATATCATCTAAACACGGTTTTTCATCTGTAATTGCTGGTATAAACAATGTATCAGGTCTTTGTCTTTTTACATCCTCTAACATTAAATTAGTAATCATTAATTGCCTATGCTTATCTCTATCAAGAATTTCTTTATACCAAAAACAAAATGCATTAGCAAGTAATTTGTCTTGATAAGTACGTGCAGTCTGCTTTTTTTCTTTAGCATTGTCGTAAGATACTGTTGTGTACCACATTCCGTTCCTATCTTTAATAGAGTATCTCTGAAAATCTGTCACAACAAATATACATCTGTCACAATTGTGATGATTATAATACCATTGATAATAAGAATAATAAATATCTGTTCCGCCGTCAGCAAAACCAATTACTTCGTGTCCTTTTTCTTGTAAGTAATCATGCCAAAAATATTGATCTTTTTTAATATTTTCATTAATTCTATCTTTTAACTCCCCGGTAAACCAATTATACTTTTCTATATGATCGGCTATAATTGAATTACATTTATTAGCATAACTATCTCCAAATATTCCAATTTTCATTTTTTAAATATTTCCTATAAAACTAAAATTTGAGTATACAATCAGCATGTTTTTCAAAAACTGGCTCATAAAATTCTAATCTAGGAGACCATACTGCCAAATGTTTACATACAATACCATTTGTTTGTGGATTGTCGTCTTCTATGTCAGCATACTTACTGGTATCAAAACATACATAACCTTGTTTGTCTGCGTTACGCAACAAATCAAATCTTTCTTCATCTGATAACATTGCAAGTTCTGGTGTACCATTTCCATAAATAGTTTCGCTTATTAATAAACCATACGGTGATAAAAAATTTTTCCACGTAGGTAAAAATTCCTCCATTGATCGGCCATTTGTATCGGAATCATCTATAACAATATCTAATTTTCCGCCATTGATTTCAACTAAGTCTTCAACCGATGTTTTATTATAGCCGTCAAATCCATAAAAGAATTGAAGCTGTGGTCTACGAATAGGTATATTACGTGCCGATTTGTAATTATCTAATTGCCTTCTAAAAGTTTCTACATTCTCATAATAAAATTTATACTTTAAATCTATTCGGTCAACGTTTGGATAAAAAACATCTAACCCATAGATTTTTCCACGGAAATGATTATCCCAAACCTGGAAAATATTGCCTGTACCAATACCAATTTCAACTAATGAAGGCTCAGCCCTGGTACTTAATTGATAGACTTTATCATTTACTAAATGATCTACTAAGTCAGCAATTACTCTAGGAAATCCTCTAGCTCTTTTCCGTGTCATATACATACCATCGTCGTATGTTTGCGTAAGGTAATCGTCTTTATAAAATCTTTTTCTCAAATACATCTTTAAACTCAGGTATTAAATTTTTTAAGTTCTCATTACGAGAATAATCTAACTTCTGCGTATAAGTACAGAAATCTTCTAATTTATCTGTCCAATCCTCTGCCATCATGTAATCAATAATTCCTTTGACCTTAGGAACATCATAATAAATTTTAAGACTATTAGCTACTACTTTTTTTAAGTTAACAGGTAATACTCTGATATTTAAGCAATCTGGATGATTTAATATGTTAAAATAGATTTTACAATTTTTTAACAATACCCACTCTATTAACTCTTGTATCCTTAATATATTATACATTTGAACTGTACAGTGTATCTCTGTGTTAACATTATCTAAATTATTTAAATCTGTAAAATTCTGCTCAATAGTTTTCCAATCCGAAGGGTATCTTATATATCTATCTAAATCTCCTACTGCATCAATTGAGCAATTCAACTGTACTACTTTAAATTGCTTCCATTTATTAATTAAATGTTCAGGAATATTAGTTAAATTTGTGTTATATTTTAACTTTATATTTTTTGCTATTTTATTTTCAATACAATAGTCTAGAATTTTATGCTGTTCTTTTATTATCGTAGGTTCGCCACCAGTTAAATAAATTTCTTCAACAGAATGTATTAAAGGAATAATATTTTCCCATGTTCTTTTATACTCGGGCCAACCCATTTTTTTTAATCTAATTACTTCGTCTGTAGTTAAGGCTTCGTTAATCAAAGACCATTCTTTTATCCACTGATTACTTGCAAAAGGATTACACATTCTACATTTTAAATTACACAAATTGCCTAATCTTAAATCTATATACTTAATATTAAAAGGAGCATTATTGTCATATTGTAAATCTTCTTTCCATTTTGAATTGACAAATTGTCTGGCACTTTCTATTCCTACTTCTTCTTCTCTAAAACACCGTTGGCACATATCGGGTTTTTTTCCATTTAAAAATTCTTGCCGAATTTTTTTATAAACAGGAGAATTCCAAGCTTCAAGTAAATCATCACTATATAATTTATAAGGAGAACCGTCATCCTTTCTAATAAGATTTTTTCCTGGTGTAGAATTACAACAAACTCGTAGATTTCCGCTAGAATTGGTTGCAAGATGCATCCAGGGCAATATACAAAATGTATCACTTTTCATAGATAATCTGCTATTAAATCGTTTAATTTAGGCAAGTCTGGATATTTATTTTCAAACTCTCTAGTATATTCATAAAATTTATTTCTAATTTTATCATTGGCACTATTTTTTTGTAAATAATCACTGTAAGCCTTAGATCTATCATGCCAGTGACTAGATAATTTTTTTATAAGTTTATCTTTCCACTTATCTGGAAAAACACCGATATTTAAATATTTAGGAGTTTGTAATAAAAATGTATCACAAAAAGATAATTTATAATCCTTAAAAAAATCATAATATTCAGGCACCTGGAAAACATTGTAGACTTGTACAGTTAAGCCAGTTGCTACATGTATATGATCGGGTTTATTTTGAATTAAAATGTTAATATTATTAATAACATCATTCCAATTAGCTCCTAATCTAATATAATCATAAACATTATAAAGTCCATCTATACTAACCTTAATATTAACATGTTTAAATTTCGACCAAATATCTATTAAATCATATTTTTTAAATTTCAAATAAGTTAAATTTGTAGCATATCGTAATCTTATATTTTTTTTGTATTCTTTTGGAATACTTTCTATCAGCTTGTAATGTTCATCATTAATAATTGGTTCTCCGCCACTAAATTGCAAAGTTTCAACATGTTGCCATAACTCAGGCCAATTACACAAATCATCAAACAACTTTTTAGGATTTTCTAAATCAGCTTTCCATGCGTCTGAAAATTTTTGTAAAATATCTCCATCAATACTAGTTCTTTTATAACTACTTAAAGGTGAACACATTTTACAATGTAAATTACAAAAATTACTTACTTTTAATTCTACAAAAGTAGGAGGCAAATTCACTGAACCATCTTCATTAACTGTTTGAATATTTTTTGCATGAGCATATTCTGCATGATTAAACATTGACAATCTATTGCTATGTATGCCATTTTTTTCATTATGCCAACATACTTTACAAGCTTCGGGATATTCTCCTTTTATTAATTGTTGCCTTAAATTTTTGTAAGTTTTATTATTCCAAGTATCAATTATATTTGATCCTGAAGAATTCATAATTGTTTCTTGTGCTTCACAACATGGTACAATATCTCCTGAAGCACTGCCATAAATATGATAAAAAGGAATAGCACAAAATGTAGGACTAGACGATTCTAAATCATTTAGTAATTTCATTTATTAAATCCATATATTCTTTTAAATGTCGATAATTAGTTTTTTTTATATCAGCCATTTTGTAAAAAAAATTATAATCTATATCTTTATCAACCCTACTTTTATTTTCTAATGCATCATAAACTAAAGTATAAATTCTCTTTCCATTATCTGTATCTGAATTTTGATTTTTTTCTTTTAAAACAGATAAAATTTTATTTTTAATCACAACAGGTGCTGCCATAATAGACATATAATCAGGATCAAATACTAACTGCGGCATAATTCTAAGTCCTAATGTGTCTGCATAATTTATAATTGCTGGCAAATACAATACGTTCTGTAAACTAATTGTATGAGCAATCTTACAAACAACATTTTTTTTATTTTTTCTAAAATACAACCATTTTTCTACAACTTTTTCTACTGTATTCCATTTACTAGGAGATCTAAGTACATCGTTAACTTCTTTAATACCATCTAAACTTAAACTTATATATAACTTTTTAAAAGTTAACAATTGATCAAAATTAACTTTATTAGGAAACCAAGTACAATTTGTAAAAATTTCTAATTCTATATTTTTTGCTAAATCTGCTTTTACTAACCTATCGCATAAATTAAAAAATTGTCTATGTAAAAATGGTTCTCCGCCTGTAATTTTTAAAATTTTTAAATATTTAAACTTCTCTATTGGTATATTATCAATATCTAATTCTTTTGTTTTCCAATTACTTTTGTAAATTTCAAACTCATCCCATAATGTAGAATATTCAGAATTACAACTAAAGCATGCTAAATTACAATGCCTGCCAACCATTATTTCCATTCCTTCAATTTCTAACTCGTGAGAATTTGAAAATTCATTAAATGATTGAATCCGCATGCTATTTTTATTAAACTTTTCTTGTTCTACACAATTATAGCATCCTGCAGGAATTTCATTGTTTAAAATTTTATTTCTTATGTCTTGGAAATAAAAACCATAATTATCAACTACTACATCAGAATCTGAAAGTTGATTTTTATCAAACCTACAACAAGGGGAAGGGTGTTGATTAGCAGATAACATTTCATGTTTAAATGGATACAAACACCACGGCATGGATATATTACCGTTGCCAATCTCTTTTTTCATAATTATCTAATAAGATATCTTTGATATTTACTCTAACATATACACCATCTCTCAAAAAATAATCCCAGTCTGGCATATCGTCCAATGTGGTGGTTATATGGACGGTTTTGCTAGGTGCTAAATTATACCAATTACACACCTCGTGTTGTATATCTTTGTATAAATTCGGAACAGTATCTGGAGAGAATTCTTTCATTAAAGCTAAACTTAAATACAAATTTAAGTGAATTCCATGGTGCCATTGTGTTTGAATTGCTAAAGGACCATCATTCCATTTACTAAAAGCAATACCAGCTCTGTAATCGCCTGTGTTTAAACCTTTTGTTGTACTAAATGCAACAACTTTTATACAATCATAATTTAACTTAATATCCATATCATAACAAGTTCCAAACCATGCACAATCAACCATAACAGGAATATCAAGTTCATCACATTTTAACATTAGACTGTCATAATCTTCGTGCATATTTCCTGTTCCTGAAAACGGAGCACTTATAATTACCGAGTCTCCTTTTTCTAACGGTCTATCATCAATAAAATTATTATTATAATCAAAATTAAAAATATCCCTATTATAAGGATATTCTCCTCTGAAAAATCTTAATGTTCGTTGATTACTTAATGCATTAAATATAAACCAATCTAATGTTTGGGTAGTACCTAAACTTACAAATTTATAAGGAAAGGTATCTAACCCAGTCACAGTATTAAGTTTACTTGATTCTATCCATGTAGGATAAAAAGAAAGAAATTCATCCTGCACATCTAATGCACTACTAAAAATCTCATTTTCTTTAAATAGTTTTTTAATATAATTCCTGAAAGCTTTAACTTTTGCTGAATTACCAGTGGTCCCTAAATATTTTCCAAATAAATGAGAAAAATCATAATCATACATTCCAAAACTCCTTATAAATAGGTTCAACAGATAAAAAATCTGTATCTCTAATTTTATCTAAACAATTTATATATTCTTTAAACATAATCCATAACTCTTTTTGATTTTCATGCACGTTCTTTTCTAAACTTTTTTTTAAATTTTCTATACCTAAACTGTACGGAGATCTAAAACCCGTTTTTATAACTTCTGGCATACCTTCTAATAAATCTATTGCTCTTTTTTTCATTTCCATATTTAAAACGTTTAAACTTAGATAACTGGGTTCAGACACAGTATTTGTAAAACTGTAGGTGCAAAAATTTAAATATTTGTTAATTAGACTCCATGTTTTTTTAATATTAAAAATATTAGGCGCCATAGTAGTATACGTGAGACATATTTCTTGTGTAGAGGATATATTTTTTAATTGATAAACTGTTTTCTCAACTGTTGAAAAATCATATAATTTTCCTCCTCGACAATATTGATACAATTCTTCACATCCTTCTATACTAACATAAAATATAACTCCTTTGAATTTTTGTAACAAATCAAAAATTTGTTTATCATCAACTGTTCCGTTTGTACTGATATCAAGCACAATATTTTTATTCCAACCTAAATCAACAAGTTTTTTTAATATCTTAATATTTTGTAATTCATATAACGGCTCTCCGCCTCTTAAAGAAACATATCTTAAATTTTCTAAACAAAAACTATTATCAAATAAGTTTTCTATAATTTGATCAGATATCAAATTATAATCTTTAACTGATCTAATGTTTTTAAAAAAATTATTTTTTACAAGTTTTTTATCATCTTGCTTCCATGAAGTGCTTACAGCAGAGCAACAATGTATACATTTTAAATTACATTTATTACTTGTTATAATATCTAAAAAAATAAAATCTGGATTTACTGTATCTTTAATTACCGGACGATAAGCATTATATTTTGTAAAATTTGTGCTTAATTCTAAATCGTGCTCAGGTAACTTTTCTCCAAAAAATGTTTCAAAAAACATTCTCCTACTATGACCTGATAATTTTTCTTTGTTTGCACAATGTAAACAACCTTGATTTAAATCAAAATTTAAACTATCATTTCTAAGATTACGCCATTTTTCTCCATTCCATATATCTATTAATGTACTGGTATTAAGATTGCCTAAAACCTGTTTATATATACCATCTGGTTTAACATTTCCATTAGAATCAATAAAAATACCTTTCCATGGAGCTACACAGTAAGATTTATTCAAAATAATCCTCTTGTTGACCTTCTCTAACTAAATCTTGCGTTACACAATGAACTCCTCCGTCCCAAAAATATTGATGCCTAAAATTCCAATAAATAGGATTTATACCCCGTTTTTCTAATATTTTAAATATTTCTGGGTGTTTTCCTGTAAAAATTACATTGTTTTCATCTATTGATAAGACATTTACATCAAACACTGTTTCATCAACATATCCAATCCAATGATCTAAATATTCTTGAATAAAATTTTTATACCATCTTTGTTTCCTTATATTTAAGAAACTATCTGGTAGAACAGATTTACTATCAACTTCTAAAATATCCCATTTAAGCAATTTGTCAGGTATCCATGATTCATTCCATGTCATAGCTAATCCAGGTTGCAATATTGCTACTTTTCCATCACAATGCCCGCCAATATTAATATTATTCCATCTAAATTTATCTCCTAATTCTCTCTTTATCCATTGCAATCCTTGATTTGTTCCTTTGCCTTTTTGATGATCATGACCACTATGTGTATAAAATAAATCTTTACCACACTTAATTATATTTGCCGAATGATATAATATTTGATTGCTTTCATAATAAACAATATTACTATTATCCATTAAGGGCAGAGGCATACTACACCATCTATAACCTTTATTAAAAAACTCTTGAGAAATATCTTTATAAGATAAATTTTCAAAAAATCTACCTGTTGAACCAGTAAACATCTCTAATATTGTATCGCCAAAAACTCCTAACACATCTCTTGGCATTAATGGATGATTAGGAAAAGCTGTTTTAAACCAAGGTGTTTTGATTGCATCATGATTGCAATCATAATTTGCTAAATTATTTGGCCTATAAACTTTTACTTTAAAGCTTTCCAATATTTTAACTAATTCTTCTAAGTCTTCTGCAGTTTCTTCGTTAATTTTTTTAAAGCAAGCATACGTTTCTTTATCTGGTAAATTTTTAAAATTTTCAAAATCAAAAGTTGATCCTACAATAATTTCTTTTAAAGGTTGAAATTCTGTAAAAGTTGTCATAAATTTAATCCGTCTAACGCAGGTTTAATATGATTTTTCCAAGCATATTTGTGTCCTTCTTCATTTAAATGTCGACAAGCGCATAAAAGTGTCGGGTCTTTTATAGATAAACCATGCAATTGTCTTTGTTCATCGTGAAACAATTCCCATTTTGAACTTAATTCTTTTGCAAAATATTTGTCCCATTTACCTTCGATAGATGTATAATCTACAACAGAAGCATACTTCCACATTTTAACAACTTTTGCTTTAGTTTCTAACAATGTTAAAATTGCTCTGTTTATACCATGTACAATTAGACTATGCGGAACTGTATGAACAAACTTACTTATTGTTTGATAAAGGGCTTTATTATTAGTTCCATCTCTTTGTAATGGACTATAACTTATTGAACCAAATTTATTCACATCATAACTGTAATCTACATCATGTTTGATAATATTAGTATTTACTCGTGTTTTTGTTCTCGCATTCAATTGAAAATAATTCATTCCATATTCTTTATATACATCTGGAATATTGACATTAGGTTCTGTAGCCCTTCCTTCTAGTATTGCTAAGTCAAAGAATTCATTTGGATTATTGCTTAAATACATAGTCAATGCTGCTAATTGCATAGTAGGATCAACTCCTCCTCCAGAAATATTGGTTACTTCATACCCATATTCTGTTTGCAAATAATCATGCCATCTTCCTTTTTCTATACGGCTAGTTCGCCAATCGTCATTTACATCTTTTTTACATATCGAAACGCTATGGCTTGTTCCAAGTATTAATGCTTTTTTCATATAATATTCTCTAATAATGGAAAATTTTTAACAAATTTTCCATTCCAATTTCTAGTTTTATTTACTAAAGACAAATATTCTTTTGTCTCCGGTAAACGTTGCGACCAATCTTCTGCATTCATAAAACTTATTAAACCGTTGAATCTTTTAACACCATACTCTGCTTCTTTCCAAGTCTTATAATCTATTCCTTCTTCTTTTACTCCTGTGAACGATTGCCAATTATCCTCGCACCATGGATAAAATTCTTTTTCAAATTTATTTGTAATTTTTTCTTTTATATCTTTAGGGAGAACTTTAACATTAAGTTGAGGGGGCCAATATGCAAAATGCATATTTATTCCACCTGCGCCAAGTGGCCATCTATTAATTTTTTTAAAACCTTGGCTAACTTTCCATTTAACAAATTCAGGAATATAACCAATATTTAATAACATAATTGTTGTAGCTGTTGTCACTTCGACGTTGTCAGTAGTTTCGTCTAATTTCCAGAATACATCTTCTTGATGCTTCCACTTACTAGGATATCGTATATAATCATTCCTTTCTCCATTTGCATCTATAGAGTAATGGAACCTTACTCTTTTAAATTCTTTCCATAAATCAAATAAATCATCTCTCCATTCTACAGCATTAGAATTATATCTCAATTCTATTTTTTTTGCAAAGCCTTGTTTAATACATTCTTCTAATAAATCATAATGTTCGTCAATAATAAGACTTTCTCCGCCAGCAAAATATAATTGATACATATGCGGTACTTGATCCATTAGTTCTTTCCAAAACCTTGGATTATTTATATGCCAATTATAAGATGCACCATGAACCCTACCTTTATTTTGCCATTGTGATGTATTTTTTAATTTTTCATTTTCTATTTGAGGGAATATCTCTTGCCATTCTTTTATCCAACCAGAAGAATCATGCGGAGAACACATAACACAAGCAAGTTGACATTTAGATCCCATCCTCAAATCAATATAACGAATTTTTGGCTCTATACTTCCATCATCATGTGTTGCTCCTGCCATTGCAGGTAAATCATATCTAGAAGACCAATATTCTGTTTCCCAATTGCGTTTAGAACGATGTCCTGCATCCTCTTCTTTGTAACATTTTAAGCAAGAAGCAGGTTTTTCTCCACGTAACATCATTTTCCTAACATTACGCATATAAGATGAATTCCAAGCATCTGCCAAACTTGTAGTATTAAAATTGGCTGGTATACCGTCGTCATTTTTAACCACCCCTACTTCTCCACCACCTATCTTATTAGACGAATCAGGATCCTGCACTGAACTTGCATTAGATGTACAACAAGTTCTCATTTTTCCATCAGGACGAGATGATAAATGTAGCCAAGGTAAAGCACAAAATGTAGTTGAAATCATTTTTTACAATTCATTAAACATATAGGATTTATAGCATCTTTATTACAAAAATCAGGCAAATTAAAATGCTTTGTAAAAGCTTCATGTTGACAAATTTCTGTTACGGATTTTTTATAAGCGTTATTCCAATCTTTATCTTCTATAAAATATCTATTAATAGGATTATCAAATGTGCCAAATTCTTCCATAGCATCATGAACAAAACAACAAGGCCAGACTTTTCCATTTGTTCCTATTAGAGCCCCATTAGTCCTGCAATTCACTAAGGATTCACTAAATATTTTTGTATCAAACTCCATTCATCAAACTTTTTATTAATTTCTTGTATAAGTTTTGTATCTTTTATAGTGTATTGGAATTTTTTATTATAATCTCTTTTATTTATACGACCAATAAACTTAATATTATGCTCTTGACAGTAAGCAAAAACTTCATCAATTTGTTTGTAATTATATGAAAAGCATATAAACTTCCAACTACATCTTGGTTCATCTAACATATCCGAAATATCATTCCTTGAAAATTGTTCAAATTCTTTTGGCTTTAAATATCTAATATCGCTATTTTCTAAATCTTTGATTCTTTTTTCTGAATACTTTGCAAAAATTGATAAATTACTAAAAGCTAAATCAAAATCTACATTTTTCCTATAAATATGATTTGTATCTTTTAAACCATCGATTGAGAATGTTATTTTTACATTTGGATAAAAAGTCGCAACTCTATAAAAAAAATCGTTGTTCCTTAAGCCGCCATTGGTATGTATCCATAAAATTACTCCTAACTCAAACGAAACTTTAATTATTTCTTCAATATCCGGATGCATAAAAGGATCTCCGAAATCGCCACAAAATAAAATGTTTTTATGGTTTTTAAATGTATCAATAATCACATTTTTTGATAAATGTATTAAAGGAACTTTTACCTTTTCTGTTTCATTAACAAATCTTGGACATAATGGACATTTTGCATTACAATGATTTGTAATATTAAATTCTACAAACTTAGTATAATCAAAAATTTCCATAATTCTTTTGAAAAGATTAAATAATATTGTTAATTTATTTTAAAAAAAAGTATTTACCCTAAAAACTAATAATGACTATACCAAATGGATTTTGTGTACTCCCATTTACACAATATAGCACATATAACACTAAAGATTACAGACTATGCTGCATGGCCAAAGATCCAGAAATTCCTATTTCTCAAAAAAATAAATCCATAAACGAAATATGGAATTCAGAATATTTAAAGGCCGTAAGAAAAACTATGATAGCTGGAGAATGGCATAAAGATTGCATAAACTGCAAAAATTTAGAAGACTCTGGAATTACAAGTTCACGAAATTATGAGAATATGCAAAAAAATCGATTTATTCAAAACATAATTTCTAAAAGTAAAAAAAATAATTACATAAGTGAACAACCAATTGATTTTGATTTTAGATTAGGCAATTTATGTAATTTACACTGTCAAATGTGTACTCATCATGCAAGCCATTTAGTTTCAGTAGAACGAGCCCAAATGCTGCAAAATAAAACTATAGATTTGTCGACAAATAAATTTTTAAATAATGAAGACTGGTTAGAAAATCAAATTGATAAAAAACTTGCATTGTTAGAAAATGGCATTGATTGGGAAAACTTTTTACCTTTACTTCCCAATGTACGTTCTATAAAAGTTATAGGAGGAGAACCTACAGTAAATGCAGATATGTTCAGATTAATTGACGAATGTATTTCTTCAGATAATGCAAAAAAAATCTCTTTAAAATTTTACACAAATATGACCAATCTAAATCAAAATTGGTTAGAAAAATTAAAAAATTTCAAGCACGTTGTTATATCATGCTCATTAGAAGGTTACGGAAAAATGAATGATTATTTACGTCCTCCTAGTAATTGGGAACATATTTGGAATAATTTTGACGAACTAGTTAAATTTTCTCATAATGCAGAAAGAAAATCAATTCGAGTAAGGGTTACAACAGTCAATCAAATTATAAACTCATTACACTTAGCAGATTTTTTTAGATTTTTGTATGAATATTGTAAAAACAACGATTATACTTTAGGGATAAGTTCTAATCAATTAAGTGCTCCATTATATTATAATATTCTTTTTTCTCCTGATTGGATAATTCAAGAACAAAAAAAACAACTTGAAGATTTATGGGAAGAAATACAAAAAGATAACATAAGGCACCTAGTTTTAGATTTCCGTGACGCAATACACGATGTTATTCTATTTGGAAAAAACTCTAAATATGACCCAGCTAAAATGAAACAATTTATCTATGTAACAGAAGCATATGATATACATCGTAAGGATAACATCTTAGATGTATTTCCTGAATTTGAGAAAATTAAAAAAGATTTAAAATAGTTTGAATCTTTATAAATTTTTAATAATATTTGAAATTGACCTACTTGGCTGTTTTAATGTAGACGAATCAATATCGACCTCAAAACATTGTATCTTGTTACCAAAAATAATCTGATGAGAAATCCATTGTGAATTAAAAATCCATATTGCTCCTGGATTTAAAGTTATATAATGCCTTGGTAAAGTAAAAAAATCATTTTTTTCATCATTCCAAATACATCTATTTCTTAATTCCGATATAAATTTATTTACATTTGATTTATCAAGTTGATATAAATTTTTTTCATTATAAAAAATTACAAATAATTGCTCAATTGTATAAGAAAAAGCTAAAATTCTAGGTTTTATTGTATCTAAGTTTAAAAACATTCGCATCTGTTGATCATTTCCGGTATGATTATCATCTAACAAATCTAAATGTAATTTGTTAACTATTAGTTGATTATATCTGTGCGATAAAATTTTATTTTTTGTTTTGTAATCTGAAAAACAAGATTTATAAAATTCATCCCATGCAATAAATGCACTTTTATGCTCTTTTAAAAAAATATCATTATCAACTGATACATCTCTCATAGGAGCACCTTTTTTTATGTCACTAGGATACCAAGGCTTTACCCATTCATTTTTTTCTGTAAACCAAAAAGGAAAATTATAAAAATAATCATAATTAAAGTTTTCAATTTGATAATTATCTAATATAATTGGATATCCACTTTCAAACGATTCATACATGCAATCCTTTAAATTATCAGGATAAATTAGATGGGTATAAATAAACTTGTATTTACTGTCTATATCAATTGTGATTTGAGTTTTATTCATAACAAAAAATGGAAGATTTAAAAAATTTTAAAAAATATATAGAAAATTGGATATTAAATGATTTATCTATAAATGATAGTTTTTTTAACAACTTGCCTAAGTGTCCATATGCAAAAAAAGCATTAATAAACAATAAAATTTTGTATGATTTTTCTAATCATACAAATATTTACAAAAAAATAGACGAAATTGCTAATAATTGGAATAATTTTTCTTATGAAGTTGCGCTTATTAAAATGAATAATAACATTAATCCAAATTTATTAAAAAAAATAAAAAAAGACCTAAACAAAAATTATGATACTTTTATATTTTTAACAGATCACTTCGAAGTAAACGAAAAAATTGAAAATATCTCTTTTAATAATATGAAATACAACATAATTTTTATGCAAGACAGGCTTAAATTAAAGCAAGCAAGAATGAACTTAAATAAAAAAGGATACTACAACAATTGGAATAAAACATATATAGATCAAGTTGAAAAACTTAATGAAGATATTTTGTAGTATAGTATACTATTTCCAATGTTCCCATTTTATATATCCCTTAGACTTTTTATTTCGTATTGACGACCATCTGCCCTCAGAAAAAGTCTGTCTTTCGGTATAATAGGGAATACGCTGGAGTTTTTTATAAATTTTATGTCTATAAAGGTCTTCATTATA
>Ga0075481_10000055_pt1 | contig 33073 bp, 63 predicted proteins | sample DEB08_DNA_11_FD_76337 | JGI IMG/M metagenome (GOLD analysis project Ga0075481, IMG submission 76337) | Aqueous microbial communities from the Delaware River and Bay under freshwater to marine salinity gradient to study organic matter... | ecosystem: Environmental > Aquatic > Marine > Coastal ... | reverse complement strand
TGTAGGTCTTAGTCTTTTCGCTGTCGCGTTTTGGTAGAACCGTCTTGCGACGGTAATAGTCGGAATACCGTTGGGCTTGAGAGGCAGTCAACCCCGCATCAATTGCTCTTCGGTATGCCGCTCTCACTTCTTCTTCCTTACCCGCTTCTTGGCAGGAGCCTTCTTCTTGGGTGCTGTCCATTTCTTTGCGAGGAACTCCTCAACTGATAACCCACACTCACGAAGGGTCTTGTGGAATCTTTTCACATCGGTCATCTCCCATGAGTTGTCGATGAATGAACCGAAGTGATTTAAAACTTTTTCTCCAAGCTGTGCGTTTTCTTCAGTCTCTTTGTCGAAGATATAACGCACCTTCTTAGTGAAGTTCAACTTGATGACTTTAGACATAGGTCTCCTTACGCAATTCCGTGAATGATGCCGATTCGTTTCTGTTTGTTGACGACAACCGTCACAGTTGAACCGACAGCCCGTTCGGGTTCACCGACCACATCAAGGTAGGTCAGTTCCTCGAACACTCGCTTACCGTACTTGGTGAACTCGACCAAGTAGGTTCTCCAAATGGTTCTTGGCATTTTAAACATTACGCACACTCCTCTACAATTGGTTTCGCGATCAGGTAGACACCCATCGCACTAGGGACATCGCAGAAGGCGTACTCACTAGTGAGCAGACGCCACTTCGCGTAGTAACTGACCTTCTCTACGAACTCTTCGGTCTCAGGGAAGTGGACTGCAACCTGTTCACCACGATCATCAATGACCTCACCAAGTCGAGACTCGTAACCCTCAAAAACAACTTCAACCGAACGACCTTTCAAATTTTCCATAACTCTCTCCACTCACTCAACACAGACATTATCTCACATGTTTAGAAAATATGCAAGAGTTATTTTTGGTAATAAGTCACAAAGTGTAAAAATAGGGGATCGGTCCACTTACCTGTCAGTCGGAATCTTCGAAAGACCGATTCCCCTCTTAAACTATTGATCAACGAATCCAGATCCGTCACACATGTAACAATCTTCGTCCGCATAATCGTCGTAACCTATTCCCCCACACTCTGGGCACGTTTCATCCAGATCCTCATCGGAGTAGTCGAACATGTCTTCGGTGTTCTCCATCGTCATCAGCTGAGGATTGTAGGTCACCATCTTGGTGGTCATCTCCACGATACGATCGATCGCGTGATGGAAGAAATCACCGTCGTAGTTGCCTTCATAGAGACGACCAGTCGTATAGGGTAGGACGTACTCGAACAACTCCTTGTCGATCGCACCCTTCTCACGTAGGAACTTCAGGGCACCAGACGTGTTGTTGCCCATACCGTTATTGTAGAAGTCGTAACGCAGACGACCCGCTGCACGGACCATTTCACCCGCAACTGTCGCGGCGTTACCTTCGCGAGGAACCAACTCCTCCCAGATTCGTTCAAACGTAGCACTCATCGTGTTCTCCCCTTTAGTAGAGCATGAATTGCTTTTGCTTCCTTACCTTTGATGCGACGATCCTTGTCAATCTGCTTCTGAACTGCTTCCTTGTTATACTTCATTCTACCACAACCTCCACACGGTTATCAAAATCACGACCAGCCATCTGAAAGGGGACATACATGATGCGACCCACACGTTGCATATCGTGCTCTACAGAACCCGTTACAGAGTCCTTGACGAAGATGGTGTAACCGTCACACATGTAGACCTTGCGAGGAGCAGTGTAGTGGGGTTTCGCCCAAATCGCACCCTTCTCAAGTACCTCACCAACTAGGTAGGAATCGGGACGATCTGACATCGGTTCAAAATCGTATGCGCGGATCATGTCTCCGACGTTCGCAGTGTTTTCAAATTTCAACATAATAAATCCTTAGTAGATGTAGGGTTCAACTGGGTGGCCAGCAGAGAGTTGTATCGCGGCGTAGACGAACATCCAGAGGATGGCGTTACCGAAGATCACTTCAGCGACTCGTTGGGGACTTGCGGGTTTCAACTTGATCATCTTAAACCACCTCTTCCCAACGGACGATGAAGTCTTGAAGGAACTCGACCTGTTCAGGTTCGAGACCACCGACAACCAACAGTTCGTCAGCACTCATCAAGGGTAACTGGTTCTCCGCACAGAAAGCGCGGAACTCATCAATCAAAATATCTACATTCATATCAAATCTCTCTCATCACGTTACAAATACATTATATCAAATCTGAGAAAGAAGTCAACACTTTTTTAAAACTTTTTTATGGTAATTTTTCACAAATATTGTACATCTGATATCCGCACAACTGAGTCTCGTTTCTTCGATACCCAAACCGACCCAGTTGATCGATCCACTTGTGATGCGCATTGTATCGACACAGGTACAGTTTGTGATGATACGACATAAACGGCACTAGTCCGTTGTTCCCAGACAAGAACTGTATCGTACCTTCAGTGACGCCAGGCCACTCTGAGTTCATCCAGTCATCAACAATAACAACACCGTCTCTTGCGAGTACTTCTTTCGCCAGCCGAAGATCACTCATTACATGAGGACTATGGTGTCCAGCATCGATTGATATGACCTTAAACTTATTGTCGCCAAAGTGATCACGACGCAACACCATCGTGTCTTCGGTGATGATCTGTACATTGAATCCATTCCACCGCGTGTCATAGGTTTCTACATTGGTACGGAACTTACGAATCTGATCCGAAATGTTTCCACCAGAATGACTCACGTTGTACTCTTGAAGGTCTGTGAAAACATCGACAGCATACGACTCACCTTGTTCTACTGTCATGTTCATAGCAATGAACAACTTACCTAGGTGTACACCCAGCTCCAGCACGCCGCCATATCGATTGAAGTCTCGTTGCGAGATCCAATCTAAAATCTGCAGATCGCCTTTCCACAACCAACCATCTACAGTCTCGATGATATTTGCGTATTCCCTTAGATGACTATTCTGAATCTGATAGTCTTCGAAGAACTTTAGTCGTGTGTCATTGATCGCCCCACTCTGATTGCGAGGATTTTTTGCTAGTATCATTATCTTCTCATAGACGCAAGGTCTTTCATCTGTTGTTCATCGATCACCGGAATAGCGTTCGACTTGTGCATTGTACCGATTCCCTTGACTAGGGTGCCGGTGTAAGACAACTGATCAGGCTTGGCAGTTGCACACCCGCCGCTATCAGCAGAAGGGTAATAAACGTCATCACCACGATAATTAAATGTGTCCCTAAGTGGTTTAAACTCCACTGGTTTGCTTTTCTTAGTAGTCCATGCATTGTATGTTTTTCTCCTTCCCGATGGGGTGTGTCTCATTGAACCATGAATCATAACTCTTGCTCCATTCTACGCAATATCTGTTGCATCGCACCCAACTCAGCAGTTAAAAAATGAAACTTGGTGTTGGGTTCGGTGTTGTCGATGGGCAGTTTACGAATCTGATCCATCTTTTCGTTGATCTCTTCTTTAACAATCTTAAGCACTAGTTCTTTCATTCTTTACCTCAAACCATGATGGTACTGGACGATTAGTCCATGTCATACTAAACCGATCTTGCTTGGTCTGATAGAATGCGCGGTACGACTCGACTGGACACTCTAGCATACACTCAGGGTTAGAACCCATAGCAAGCTTAAACTGTGTACGCTCGACGCGTGGTATACGCACCGGCGGAGTCATAAGTATACTACGTAGAAGGGTGTCTGTCAAGTGTCGTTTACCATAACGATACATATATTCATCACAGAGAGCAACGAAGTGCTTGTAGTGCCAGATATAGTTGCAAACCGACTCCATCGTCCAGACGGTGCATGGGTGATGATGGTGGACAGCCTTGTAAAGGACATTGTCTAGTTCGGGATGATCATAATATTTGATCATGGTCTTGCCAGACTTGGATGGTTTACGGTATACTTGACCGTCAAGCATACGATGCGCAGTTGATAACATCTGTGCTGACTCGACAATCATTTTGACTACATGTTTGTCACACTGCTCTTGTGCTGCTAACACAGGATCTTTGTTAAGTACAAAAATATTCATATATTATTCTCCCCATTCAGTTAGAATATTATAACCGATTATTTCATAGTTGTCAACACTAGATGTATAAATAAATGCATGACTAACGAATTATTTGATTTTGGATTCACTGCAGTAGATGAAACGGAGCTAGAAGCGTTTCAACAACTGGAGTCCGTTGTCTCTGAGGCAGACGATGTGCAAACACGTCTGGATAATCTGTACAACGCGATACAACCACTCTTGACGAACCTCAAGAAGAATCCTGAGAAGGAATACATCTTGTGGCCTAATCGTCTTGATAAGATCGAAGAGTTCGAGTCATACATACAAAACATCTATAAGGGACCCTAACCAATGTTTTATAGCACAAAAGACGAATCAATACTGCGCGATGGCGCAACTCTCTCCAATCTGTCCGGTAGGATTAAACACCTTCTTGTGACAGAAATCAACAGTGTTCTTAAGCAATCTACTACAGATAAAGGTAAGTACCTACGTTACAAGAACCACGAGATTAACATTGTCGAAGAAGCATTTTCTCGCGCTCCAATGTTTTGCAACGCTATTGCATCTCGCGGATACAAGAACGTTCTATTCGTAGGTCACTACAATGATCATCAAACACACTGGATGTTAGATAAGTTCACCGGAAGAATGATTGATGTTCTTCCACCAGAACGAGATCACATGCAGTATTTCCCAGACCTGAATATCGTGTCTCAGTTTATTCCAGTTACACTAAACACGATGGGATATGATATGTCATTCACAGTCGCTCGTCCACCAGAAGCAAAGCATAAAGGTGTTATGACTTCTGTGTATGAGTTTGCAGGTCTTGTTAATCATTCCCTACCTTGTTCTCAACAATACAAGCACGGTCAAACATCATGGTCACTAACAGGTGATCACGAGAAGTTTGATGCGGTTGTGTTCCTTGGCGTACCTATGGTAGACCAAGGCGTAGGATTTGAAGAAGATCAGGTACGTGAAATTTTTGCACCGATGTGCACAGAAGATTTTGAGATGGTAGACATCTATTACGGATTACCATCTCCAGTGAAGTGGTTTAACGGAGAAGAAAAAGACATCACAACTATGGTTGATGTTGCGTTCTCTGTTCGTTCGGGATGGGATCATGATGTTAAGACCGGCGGTGGCCGACCAGAAGAATATGAGATCATGAAAAAGATGATCAAAGTATTCTAGGAACTTACCCGACAGTAAGAAACACAAAGGGGGCTTACGCCCCCTTTTTTATATCCAGTATAAGAACATGCCCGCAATGGCACACCAGATAAGAACGTTGGGTCTGTCTTCCCAAACGTGAGCGAAATCTTCGCCCGTGTATTTAATGAAATCTAGTATGTATTTTACTTGTCGTTCCATATGCGTGTCCCCACTTCGACTTTCGCATTTTCTGGTAATTTGAATTTAATATCAGAATGCGTGTGGTGTATTACAAACTGTGTGTTTTTGAACTCTTGGAAGAACTTGGACCAGATAGGTCTCCAGTTGCTAGACATACGATGCACATTCAATGGACTACGATCACTGGTTAAGAATGTGTCGGTGTAACTGTTCAGGTTCATATCGAACATCGCATCGAACCCGTACATATGTACCTCATCAGCTTTCATGATACGACACGCATAGTCGGTTGCCATATGACCACAAGAGTAGTTGGTCGCGGCATCTGATAGAGAATGTCCTGGCAGTTGTGCGTACGGTGGAACAAAGACGTGAAACCCCTTGATGTTCACAGAGTACTTAAGATAAAATGCAGGGGTCTGTTCCATCCACTTACGCGGACGTGTGCCCAGTACCCAATCATACTGATCTAGCTTTACCCGACCTTCGTGTAATGCCTTCATCATCTTAAAGTCTACCATGCAGGATGCGAACACCTCTTCAGGCGGTAGGTTAATAGGTGGCATGTTGCACACTAAAAGCAACCCGTCTGTTCCTCTGGTAAAAATACGGGCACTTTCTCCGTTGCCCAATACATTAACTCTTTTCATTTCGGTTCTCTGTGGTATGTTCCATATACGCAGTGCGCAAGTTCGTGACCCCATGTGGTCATATGTTCATCGGCCTCGCCTTCAGGTACAATGACATAGATCTCGCAACGAGACATCTCTCCAGTTGTTTTAGAAAGAAACCAACGCGAGTATCCTATTGCAGATTCGTCGTGAGTCTTGATGTCTTTGACTGCCTTATCAAATTCTCTCTGAGTCTGAAACGTATGTACGGTTATAGGAAATTGGATTCCACTATAGTCTTGCGTACCAGAAATCTTTTCGCTTTCTTTAGATGGTTCGCAGGAAACTAAGAACAGTGCAAGCAGCGCGATTATTGCTATTTTAAATTTCATATCTTTCTGCGTGTCCTTTTTCGGTCAATAAAGTATTTAGATTTATATTACCTTCTAGAAAGATTTCGCCAAGAATACGGCCGTACTTACCCTCTTTGTATGTGATAAGAGTAACTTTTGAATCTACGGGTGCCATCTCGTTAACAAATGCTTTTGCTGCAAGTCCTTTACTTTTTTCTTCAAGGTCTCGTGTGCGAGACTCGTAAGCATCAATGCCATATAGACGAATCCGCTGATTGTGAAAAATGATACCAAAGCCAAGGTCAATATCAACATCGACGGTATCACCATCAACCCATCTACGTATTGTTGCTTCATACTTGTACATTTCTTTACTGAGATGGAATTCTCTGGGCGACACCTAACACGTCCTCATACTCTGCTACTTGTTTGAGTTCGTGCTCTAGTGCTTCCATAACATCTGAGTGTTCGCCGATACCCGATGGGTTCGTCAGATACACTTCTACATTCGCTTTGTGATAAGCGATCTTACCTTCAAGATGAGCAATAACTCCCTCGATCATTCTTGTTCGTAAATCCATAATCATCCTTGTGACCTTGCTTTTTCAATTGCGCGAGAACCAAACCAGAACGAAATGATGGCTGCAAATATTGCCTTTGTGTCATCATCCCACAGAATGTTTAGTGCCTGTGTCAATGACATTCCGTTGGTCACCGCTTCCTGTAATAAAGTAATCTCAATCGCAGCGAACAGTATGAAAAATGCATACGTGATCACTGGTCGTACCGACTTCTGCAGTGCGGACATAAACCCTGTTCCCTGAGAAATCGCTGTGTCGTGTTCTAAGAGCGCCTTCTGTTCTTCGTGAAGACCCATCTCTTGAAACCTTTTAATCTCGTGGTCATACCCCTTCAGTTGGAGTTCCGCCATCTTCTCCATCTTCTTGAGTTCAAACTCCATTGTTCTTTTGGACTTATAATGATCTGTGATAGCAGGAACAACCGAACTACCGAACCCAAGTATCGAACCAATTAAACCACTCAACATATGACCTCCTTATTTAGTCATCATTTCGCGAATCTTATCGTTACCTTTTCTACCTGTGTGATGGATAACAATAGGATCTTTTACGGCTATATTATCTATGTAGTCAATTCGTAACGTATTATATGTATGAGGTAGAGGATATATTTTACTCAACTTCTCTATAGGCGAGTACATGTAGTGCAGTACCTCTTGATCTCCTTGTTCTGGTGCGGACTCCGTACGTAACATCCATGACTCTAATACAAGGTTTCGGTCAGTCATCACCACGCCTGAATTGTACCAGTCGCCGTTTTGGGGTCGGCGCGTGGTCCAAGGACGATCTATCACCATACCTAATTTGCTGTGTTCAAAGTGTTGCCAAATAGAATCGATGTCGCCGTTTATCTGACAGTCAGTATCTAACCAACAAACCTTGAATCCGTCTTGTGTCGCGTTGTAGATTGCACGAGGTTTTTTGAACCAACCGTCCACTGGTGATTCTGTGTGCACAACATAGAACTTATTTTCATACATCGGATGTTCTTTAAGATTGGATACCATATCCTCCGACATACCAAAGTTTGCAATCATCAATGGAACATCGGACCACTGAAGAAAATTCTCCAGAAACCAAGGCAGTTGCCATTCGGTATTGCTGTCACATCCTGTTAAAAAATTTCGTCTATACATCTATCAACTCGTACTCATCACTATAGTTGTGTTTCGCAATCGTGCCTTTATGGTTTTGCACGGTAGAGAAACTATCATCGGCATATGCACAATACGGGTAGTATTCTTGTAGCCACCCGAATCTACTTATATGTAGGAATACATCAGCTGGACCCGCCTCGCGTCTCGCACGTTTTGTTAACAACTTCGCGCCCATCGGAGTAACGATATAGGCGTGACAGCCGGGGAAGTATGGTTTAGAAATCAGTGGACCCCAACCTAATGTCGCTGGCGTGTTAAACTTTCCAAACGAGGGTTGTCCTATGTTACCCACAAAGTTTGGTGGTGTCGCAGGCAATGGCGCAGTCATAATCGCATCATGTTCAAAGATTGCAATGGGTTCATTCAAACTCATAGATGTTTTCCACAATGTATAGTGCGAAAGAAAACAAGCAATGCAGTTGTCTCGTTTTGAATACTGGTCTTTAAACCTCTCTGTATTAACTATACCAGCGTTCTCACATATCTTGTCCACATCATTCTTCGGCGTGATCGCAGCCATCTTTTCAATAGTCAGTCCATATTTTTTGCCCGACTCGATACACCTTTCTGCAGATAATCGTGACTGTACATTACTATTGATTGTGATAACAAATGCTCTCATACGCACCCCGTAGACAAAAAAAAGACAGGTCGGTTTCCCTTCCTGTCTCTTATATAGTTTGGTGTTAAGTCTTACAGAGAAGCAACAAACTCGTCGATTTCTTCTGCTTGTTCTCTCGATAAGAACTCTTTGTGAATACCTACTCGATCCAAAAGACCCGGCGCTTTCACTTCACTGCGCAGTTCACGCACACCACATTCCTGTACAACCAAGTCAACGATGTCTAAAGACACTTCGCGTTTTGCTTGTCCAAATGTTGCAAGTTCCGGATTGTCTTGACGTGGAACCAATAGACTGACTAGTTTTGTCAAGAATACTTGTGGTTCTTCAACCAACTGTTCGTATGAGAATTCAAAATCATAGACTAGTTCGGATGATTCTTTTTCAAACGCCGCAACCAAATCAAACCCCAAAGAACTATCGCGAAACTCTTCCCACGAAACATCTGGTGCAAAAGTTTTCCAAGTCTGAACCATCGCGTCTTTATGATCACGAGTCATTCTAAAGAGATTGGCAGTGGCGGCTTTCGATAACCTTTCTAGACTAAGACCATCTGTAACTGGAGTGTGTCCCAGACTAGTCGCAAAAAGAGGTTTCCACATCCACTGGTGAGCAGTAGCAGATATCTCTAGATTGGTCAAATCTTTAGGTAGACTTTGATTAAAACGGACATACATCCCATACATATTCTGTGCAAAGTCTGCACCTGAACAGACACTGCCTACCATGTAGTGATCGTCCAGAGATACTATTGAGTATACTTCTTCCATCTTGGTATTATTCCTCGTTTTTGGGCTGCGTGATTAACACAATTAGATGAATGTATTTATACTAACTTTGCTCTTGATATATTGTCCAAAGTCCATAAAGTACACCCGCATATGCGCCTAGCGTAATAATAGACTCAAATAAAATGTAGCTAGCACACAGTGCGACGATAATCGCGCCGTCGTATGTGGTGCGTTCGCCTAGTCGTGACATCACCCACTGCTTTGCTAGTGATGCGTATACCGATACCGCTGAAAAATTAAACATAGTTAGTCCCTATAATCGTTAAGTGTAAAGTTTGTTCCGTGCATCTTCATAAGATCACGTTCATGATTGGTGTAGACTAGCACCTCTGGATCGTCAACCAAAAAATCACAGTCGCGACAGAAATCTGGATAGTCTCCCGTGCGATGTTGTTCGCGCAACTTCTCGTACTCTTCGCCGAAGAATACATCCAAGATGGACTCTTCTGAACAGTGACCCAACACAGCTTCTTCGTCTCGCCCTAATACTTGACAACAGGGATGCACCGCACCCGTCTTACCGTCAAGTCCCCCAGAGCGAATCACCACGTCTGGAGAGAATGGTCGACCACAAGTCTTTACTTGTCCCTGTCGTGCATTGTCTCCGATGTCCCATGCGCCAGACCAGTTATGCATCTTCCAGATTTCTGTCTTGACGCCCAACTCATCAACGAGTGCTTTGTACTTCTCTAGTTCTTCGTCGATGTTGTCGTTGTCGGTAATGAGGTGATATGTTGATACGACGCAGTCAGACCCCGACTCGTTCACATAGTCTACCATTTCTTGAATGTTGCGCTTGATCTGTGCGTAGTGACCACCCACAGCGTTGTACATCCACTTGGAATAGTCTTGTTCGTCCGCACCAATGAATGAGAAGCGATAGAAGTCTAGTCCCGCATCGACACAGTCGCGCATATACTGACCTTCCATCTTGAATCCGTTAGAGAAGATGAAAGCCTTTGCGCCGTACTTCTTGCACACCTTGATGTACTCAGGTAGGTTCTTAGCCATTGTAGCTTCGCCTGATCCATCTAGGTTGACTACATTCAGTCCGTGTTGAGCGCAGTCTGCGACATATCTTTCGAACTCATCAACCTTCATGATGCGTCGAAAGTCTCTGTGCCGTCCACCCTCGCGTAGGTCTTGCGGACACATCGAACACGAGTAGTTACATCCACCCGCGACTTCGATTACTGCACGGTCAATCTGAAATGTTTCTCTAGTCATTTCCATAGTACTGCTTCATCCTATTCTCATAGTCAACTGCTTTATTCTTTGTGTGACCTAACAGATCACTTGTATGTTCTATCCACCACCAGACGTTACGATCGTCATAGTGCGTCTCAGGATTCAACCTAAGTGCATTCGGTGTATGATATTTAGTCACGCCTTCACCAGAGATTACGGCGAGTGGTCGTGCGAAGTTCTTTGCGACGTAGTGCCAGATGCCGTCGTAGCAGATTACCATACGTGCGGTAGAGATAAGGTACATGGCTTCGGATGCGGGAGTGCGATACGACAATTCATGCATATCGAACCCCATCGCTTTGAAGTGTATGATTAGTTGTTCCCAGTCGTCGTTCTCGAATAGTCGCTTCCATGTGCGTGGTTTCTCGGCGTTCCATGTAGGACGCCAGTACACGATGCGTTTGGGATCATACTCTTGAAATGCGTCTTGTCGAAAGATCCAGTCGTTGTTCGGTGCTGGTGATCCTCGATCGTCGTTGTAGTACCCAGACTGAAACCAGAATCGGTTTTTCTGAGCGTGAGCGTTGACCGCTTTGACTCGATTGACTCCGTTCTCATTGACGACATCATCAGCATACTTCCAGTCACGGTAGCGACCGCCTGCATTAAAGATGTGGTGAATCTCTACGCGTTCTTGTTGATGATAGAAGTTGTGGATGTAGTCGCATCGCTCGATGATCGTCTCTGGATCTTCGAAGTGATGGAGATAGTCTTCACCGTGTTCCCAGTGAAGTTCTAGATTGATTTTACGGATATTGTGGTCTGCCGCATATTTGTGGCATGAGTTTAACGCCCACATGAAATCTCCGACGCCTGGCGTACCGCGCCAAGTTACGAGCTCGGATGGTTTCATTAGTTAGTCTTAATACTCTTGACTTTACGCGCAGAACCCGTAGAGGTGTATAGACCGAACCACGCAGCGCCCGCACCGACTACGACAGAGATAAGACCGGCCTGTGATGCATTGGGTTCTGGTATGGACATGAACCACTGTGTGGTTTCGATCAACAAATAGAGATAGGTAGCGATGAATGCGCGAGGAAAAATGCGATAGGCATCGATTACGTCTGCGAACTCAAGCAATGCATCGAAGCGGCTGGGAACTACTTCTTTTTGAGTGGTGTCGAACTCGACCTCTAGTTCTAGTTTCTTCTTGATTGGTTGTGCAATAACTTCTTCGGTCATTTTTTCACCTTAAAATCTTTTGGATCACCGTTGATCAATTCTTTTGCTTTTGTTTCCCATATCCAAGGACATAGACCATGTACAAATGAAACAAAGGAGATTGTCCAAGCCCTTCGCAAATGTTCGAAGTAGCTCAGTTCAATCTCTTTCAGATGCTTCATTAGAAGACCTTTACGTCGTATTTTTGTTGCCATAGTTCTGCATCGTGTTCGTCGTTGACCATTGGTCGACCACGTATGTTTAAACTAGTATTTAGTAACATTGGCACCCCAGTGCGGTCATAATATTCTTCGATGACTTTACGGAACACAGACTCGCAGTCCTTACGCACAATCTGCACCCGAGCAGATCCATCTACGTGAGTTACTGGAGCGTAGTCATGGTTCGCCCATGAGGTGAACTGCATGTGTTCATTCATAGGACCGTCGAAATACTCCTCCGCATATTCCTCTAGGACAGCAGGAGCGAACGGACGGTATTTCTGTCTGCGCTTGATCGTATTGACTGTATCTTGTACATCGAATCTCACATCAGCAATAAGAGATCGGTTGCCAAGAGCGCGAGGCCCGAATTCAGCCCTTCCATTAGCAATACCGCAATAACGATGTTCGAGCAGATGATCAACAACAGCGCTGGGATTAATAGGAGTTGTAATATCGTATCCCGCATATGGACTCCAGATAAGTTTGTTTTTACCTGTTGCTTTTGCCCATGAGCGTGCTGCAGTACCTAGACCCGAACCAGCATCTGTTGGTGATACTGCAATGTGCACTTCGTCGAACAACTCAAACAAACGAGAGTTGATTACGACGTTCTGTGCGCACCCCCCAGAGTAACACAACTTCTTACCATATTTAGACGCCTCGCGCATTATACCCATGATCGCGTAGTCCGCGAAATCTTGAGTAGCACGAGCAGCGACCTTGTCTTCTACTGCAGTGATCTTTGCGCGTAACTTCTCGCGGAATACAACACGATCACGTTCGCGTTGAGATGTTTCGAAATCACCTACGGCAATCCCTTGTTCAATCTCTGGTGCAAGATCTTCTAGGTTGTTGTACCAGTCAATCAACCACTGAGTAATCGCCCACGACTCTTCGTCGGTCTCGTGGTATGCAGACAGACCCATGACGACATACTCATCTTCAAGTGGACGCAGACCTAAGAACTTAGTGACCGTCGTGTATACCAGACCTACCGACTTCGGATAGTGCCATTCTTTGATCAGATTAAAATCCGCGTCCATGATGGTCGCAGTCTGTAGTTCTCCGACGCCATCGATTGATACTAAGACAGTATCTTCTGTAGAGTTCCACGGCCGCGTGTAGAACGCAGCTGCACAGTGAGACTCGTGGTGCATGTGATTCACATCGTAAGTCATTGACTCGGGTATTACGAGACGACTGAATGTTTCCTCGGCAGTATCTGGTCTTTTTTCTAAATGCGATGTGTCGCCTTTTACACCAACACCACCACGCATATCAAACTTGACCGTATGGTCTTCGTAGAAAGAAACATGATCGTCATCACTCACCATGTCCCAGAGTAGATCAGGAATAAGTGGATCGTTCTTTTTCTTAGAGTATCGTTCGCCGTGTGTGGCAAACTCTACAACACCATCTTCATTGATGATTGCAAATCCTGAGTCGTGATAGTGTTCACTAAAACCAACGTACTTCATTACCTTCCTCATAAAAAAGGGGGGTCCTAAGACCCCCCGACATGCTACCTTGAGCGGGTTAATTTCCTAAGATATACTCGTATATATCTTTCCAGTTACGCATCAATGGGAAGTCACAATCTTTGTTGTAACCGTGTTCCATCACGAGCGATTCTAAACCTACCTTCGCGCCAGCAGTTGCGTTCTCTGGCTTGTCTTCAACCCAGACACATCCTGTTCCGCGATACGCTTCAAGCACTTCGTCTTTGTCTGCGCCTGTATCGAGATACACATACTTCTCAAAAACGGTTGGGCCAAAGAGTTCTTGTAGGTTCTTAGTGCGCAGGTGTTGTGCGTACTCATCGTTACTCAAAGAGGTGATCGCGTGGAATATGTAACCATGTTCTTCGTGTAACTTCTTCACATACTTGATTGCGTCACGGAGTGGTGGAATTTTACGAACCGTCGCACTCTCGTTGAACATACGACAGAGTCGTCGCTTCTCGTTGCGTTCCAGACCGTACATGAAACCAACATCGTACACATCTGGATTCTTCATAATGTAACCGTGACGCTTCATCCACTGTTGGAAGGCGTACCCCCAATCTAGCAGTACTCCGTCACAATCTACTAATATCACTTTATCTCGCATTAAAACATACCATCCTGAACATCTCGCATAATGTTATAAACTTCAGACATTGTGTACCCATAATCATACAGGGCCACTTGAAACTCTCCCCAACTTGGATTGGGTGATTGGTAGATGTAATGATCAACTAACTCTTTTATCAGATTTAAACTTTTAGTTGTATATTCCATTTAAATACTCCTCGACAAATTTCTATTATAGTATACACAAACAGATGCGAACTGTCAACACTTATTTTTAATAAATGTGAATATTTACTGTGTCTTGTATCGTTTGTCATTCCAGTGTTGCAACATGTCAAGTTTCCATTCTCCGCCTGTGTAGTGACAGAACTTTGCTTTCTCGAAGAACTCTTCTTCGGTTGCGTAGTGTGGGGAATCGTTCCATGTTGTATCGATGGTCTCTACATCAAAGTCGTGTTTCATTAACTGCGCAGAGATGTAGGGCTGGTCATTCATGATAGACATGTGGAAGTCGCCGGTGTAGCACCAGTCTTCCCACGAATCAAAGGTCTCACGCGCACGGAGACGCGCCTCACGCGACCATAAGACGACACCTGTGTTCATAATAGTGATTTTAGAAGGGTTGTTAGGCGGCATTACAGGGACGACAGGACAGTCGTGTAACGCAAACTTACGACAGAAATCGTTGTAAGTATCGTCTTTGTAGTCCCACGAGTTGTACCCGCCACCGGATGCTGTAACAAAGTCTGACTCTAGGACACCGTAGACTTCGGCACCAGACTCCATTACATCGAATATGTTTTCTTCGGTATTGACCACGATGTCGGTGTCCACGAATAGGACATTATCGAAGTCATCAAAGATAGGATCTAACCAGACACGAGCGCACTCGTGTAGTAGAGAAGTAGAACAACCGTGCCCCTTAGTGATAACACGTTCGTCTGAATAGAAATGAGTTGCGCCTACTTTGTCGGCATAGTCCTCAAAGGACTCACGAGAGATTCGTGCAACTTCTTTATAGAGATCGGAACGATTCCAATCCCCGATGCGGCCTCGTTTATCGACCGCCTCCGTAACAATCATATATTGAAAGATAGCGTTTTGGGACATTTTCTAACCTTGTCATAAGTCGTTCGGCGCGATTGCCTACTTGACGGTACCATAATGAATCGCGACCTTCAGCGGCCGCGGTTTCCCAGTCATCTCTATATAGAGCTGCCTGCATCTTCTTAAACTTGGACAGACGTGGTCGTCCAAGGTTAAACATCATATTAACCAGTATCTGCTTGACTTCGTCGGGGAACTTATGCCACCCTCTTCCGTATAACACAGCGCACTCTGCGACTGCGGTGTTAAGGTCGGATTCGAAAGCCTCGGCGACTCTTTCTTCGGATACTGGTGTTCCGACTGGACATCCGTGCTCGGGGTCACTCTCTGTGATGAGATGTCCAACACCGAACGTGGGATAGCCGAGATGGTCGTGGTAAACCTCATAAACAACTCCTTCATCAATTTTTAACTGTTCGAATACAGCATTACGATTCATGATGTATTATACCTCAATTAAAGCTTGATTGCAAGTGTTGCAAGTATCGCGCATAACAAAATATTGGTCATTAAAAGTTCTAACGCTAGAATAGTATGATACCAGATCCAACGAGTCTTGTAGGCATTGTCCACAGAGATATCTTCAGGATCGGGACCATTGTCTATCTTGTCCACCGGATTTGATCTAAACCACTTAAACATCGATTGTATTTCCCTCTCCAGAATTTTTCTTGATGTTTGTCAAATGACGTTCCCAGTCTTTACCTGCCATGGTCATTGGAGACTTTACACCAGAGACCACTTTAGGGACAGACTCAGATGAATGGTATCGTTCCCATTGCGGATTGTTTCTTTTCCATTCATCATATTCGGAAATCCGGAGAGTCACTTCCATGAACTCTCCGGTTTCGTTGTTCTTAAACTCATACTGTGGCATTATTTATACATTCCAAATTTTTTTCAATCACTACGACAGGAGTCTCACATATGCACCTGAAGAGATAATCACCTCCTATCGAGAAAGTTGTTGATCGGACGGATTGCAATAAAGTCTCGTTTGATAATACGTTAAATTACCTTGAGAGTATAGTGCTTGTCGCCTCGTATCGTGAACGAACCTCTGAAGTTCGTTAATGTCTTTGTTCAACTTTTCTTCTTGTCTCGACATAGGATTCTCCTTAGATTATAGTTTAATTGTCGAAAAGATTACTCGCGGATCAAATTTGGAAATGCCTCCTGTACTATTTTTTTAGTGATGTAACGGACAGGTGGTTTTTTAGCCACCATCTTGAGAACATATTCAGCGTCTTCAGGATGAATGCCTTCTAACAACTGAACGAATTTATTTTCGCGTTTGTACGCGGGTAGGGAATCGCCTCTACCGCCAGACACATATATCCCAAACTCTCTGTGTCGTTTCAACAGAGTAGACGGAACGGATTCTGGTTTATTTGGGGTAAAGGGTGGACGACCTTCGGGTAGATTAAACGACAGGGAATCGTCAAACGTTCCGCGTAGAATATCCCGAAGGGCCCAGTTTTCTGAGTATTTTTTCAATACGTCTAATCGTTCGTCGCGAGTATCAGCTTTCTTATACTCTTCGAAGATCTCAAAGACTTCTTTACGAATGGTGTTCATATTATGCCTTCTCAATTTTATAACAGACGTAACGTTTTCTCTCGATGAGAATTTCTTGTTTCGTAGTACATGCAAACAAGAATTGTCTTAGTCCGATATCGTACCTAATAATAGTATTGCGATCTTGTCCAGTCTTTCTCTCCAGTTGAGCGATACGACTGTCTTTCTGATCTATCACCTTTATATATTCATCAAGTAACTTTGCTGTGCCACCAATCCAGACCAAAGAGCACAACAAGGCACTGAGTGCCGCTGTATATAAGGTGCGCATAAGACTCTCTCCTTTAGTCTATAATTATTTATAGACGGAGAGGGGTTTACTCAGGCAGTTTTTCGACCTTTGACTTAATAAATGTACGACCTTTCGTACTAAACAATCGGGTCACAAACGGAATGAACTTACCATTCTCTTCGGTCTGGTAGCCGTGAAGGTGTGTGTTGCGTTCGGAAGTGTAGTAGATGTAGTTGGACGCACGTCCTTCCCACTCGGTGGTCTCTACCAGTTTGTTATAACTCATTATGCATTTCCTTTATCAGTTCAATAGATTGAGAGAGACCATTGATCTCACCTTCACATAACATCCAAGAAGTTTTACGAGTACTTATTCGGGTACTCACCAAAGTTTCTTGATTGACAATGTCGATTTGAGACTGAAAGTGTTTTACTTCTCTCAGTCTCTCCTCTAATCGTGCGAGTAGCAGTTCTACGTTCACGCAGCGACTGCCATCTCAACTGCGAGTTCCGCAGCCTTCTTCTTCTTGACACCGTTTGCACCGTACCATGCAGAAGTCATACGACCGTCAGCAGTACGACCCGCGACGTGGTCAGTCAAGTAGGTCACAGAGTTGAATGCCTGCCACCATGAACCGCGACCGAACTCAGCGCCGGGTTGAGTCTCCAACAACTCAAACGCCTTCTTCGCATTAGGTGCGAGATCCTTGTACTCACGTACTTCATCGGCAGGTGCCTGTGATGGGAACAGAGTGTTGTAGTAACTGATCAGTGACTCCGCAGTGAACTGTCGCGATGACAAGAACTGCGCCATCTCTTTGTACTGGTCAAACTTTTCGTGAGCAAGACCCAAGTGTTGCTTGACCATCTGTGGGTCAAACGCACGTCGGTGATTCACCTTGATACCATTGTTCGCAGAACCCTTCAGGGCCAGAGACAACGTGTTCATGCAGGTCACACGGATCGGAGTGAATCGAATATCGATCGACTTACCGTACTCGTGTGGGTTAGAGAACAGAAGGTATGAATCAACTTGGTCACCCTTCAGCACGTCAAACGACTCTTTGATCTTCGCGAGTGCGTAGACGAACTTACCACCCTTGAGTGAACCCGCAGAGTTCATCTCCATGTCACCAGCGGCACAGTACTCGTTGAAGAACGTGAACGCTTCTAGGTTCTGACAAGGTTCCCAGTTACCACCCACCTGAGTGAGAACTGCGTTGTCAGAAGAACGCACCAGCGCCTCCATACCTGTAGGGATCAGATCGACACCCTCTTTTGCAGCGTAGGTAGGGACTTTATCTACTGTCCAATCTACACCTGCTTTCTCCATCATTTGCATCGGCGTCATGTCACTAGACACTTCAGTACCGATACCCCAAGGACATCCACCTACAGCGGCAGACGTTTCGATTTGCAATACATTGTTAAGACTCATAATTAAATTCCATCCGGTCGATAAGTTTCAAAAAGTTCTTTGGCTTCGGTTTCGAGACCAAGTTCAGCGAGACGATCCATCGTCACTCGAATACGTTGGGACTCATCGCGTCCCTTCACGTAGTAACGATGATCGTCAGAAAAGTGGTAGAACCAATCGTGGTTCTGAAGCATCTGCTCAAGCAGTTCTAACTGGACATCTTGCTGGCTCATTACGCAACCTCCTTTCGTTCACGAGCGTCGATAATCATGTCACGAACCAACTCACGGTCGACGCTGTCTCCATCAAAGTCGATGGAAGGACGGTAGTTGAATCGGTCAATCATACCTTGACAGATCTCAGCGATAGTGAAGTCGTATCGGTAGATCGCCTCTTCACCGCAGTAGAACAACTGCATGTACTCGATGAAGTCAAGGACTTCGGCGACAGTTAATTCTGGATCGTTGGGACGGAACGCACAACGGTAGTACTCAGTAACAGCGTGGATTTCTAAAATATCACTCATAATCAAAACTCTCTCTATCTCATTAACTTACAAGGTAAGTATAACACGATTTAAAAACATCCGTCAACACATTTTGAAAAAAAGTTTATGTGAATTTTACACATCTTCTTCTTCGTTTTTCTCAACCCCTACGACTAGGAAAGGAACAATTGCAACCCACTCCGGAGAAAACATTATGCAGCTGCCTCATACTCTTCGTAGGTACAATCAATTCGTCCACCACCTGACACCTGAATCCAAGTGTTCATGGCAACGGGTTTGAGGTCGAAGAACGACTTCGACTCACGCGAACAGTGAAGCTCACCACGCACCCTATCAACGTGAGAAACATAGATGGGTTCTTCCCACTCCTCAACGTGGTCTGACTCCACGAAGTCGATAGCATCGACGACGGACTCAGAGATGACGTACTCCTCAGAGTACGCAGAAGAATGGGTGATGACCTTAGTCACCGTATCCCACCACTGCGAATCAGCGACTTCCGCCGCAGACGCGGAGACGATATAGGTGGAACCACCCTTGCACTTCCAGTGCTGAGGGCAGTAACCCTCACCGTCCCAATCATGGGCACCGTAGTTCTCACGGTACTGAGTGTGGAAAACAACGCGAATTGAATTAGACATAACAAAACCCTCTTAGGTATAAAGTAGACCGTAACCCATCATGAAACCAAGTGCCATTCCCATACAGACCAAAGTCAAGTAGGCAATGAAACCACCGTTACTGATTTCTGGTTCTTTTCGTTCGCGACGAACGTGATCTCGATAAGGACTCATTGTAGTGGAATCTCCATTTTAGGGCCGACAAACTCGTTGAGTCGGCGTTGAACTTCTTCGAACATCAAAGTGTATTTGCGACCCTCAAGTTGGCGAATGCGCATCGGGCACACTTCGTACTTCAGCTTCTCATCATACATCGCAATCTTTTCTTCGTAGGTCATAATCATCTCTCTCATCACTTTATGTACCCATTATATCAAGTTTTGAAAATAAGTCAACACTTTTTTGAAACTTTTTTGTGTGAATATTCACAAACTGGATTTCTCCAGCTTCTCGATTTTGAGTTGAAGTGCGAGGATCGCGTCCTCGACACGTGCGTTGTCTTCGGGAGACAACTCCCCGCGTACCTCACAGAGGCACATCAACTCGTTATAAAGATTACCTAATACTGCATCCATTACACAACCTCCAAGAAAGCATATTGTGGGTTGACAAACATATTGTCAAACATACCGATTTCGTCGAAACCGAACAAAGTCATCGCAGTGTCGATTTCATCCTTTTCCATCACGATCAACTCGTGGCCAGTGGGGATACGACCCACAAACTCATTAATGTTTTCAATCAAAATCATAATATCACTCTCTATCTCAACTTTACATACACATTATAGTGCATGTTTTGAAAAGACGCAAGAGTTATTTGTGGTATTTTTTCACATTTATTGTGGTAAATGTTTGGCGTGGATCTTACAACCGATGAATGCGTTGTAGTAGTCTTCGCGTAGGAGCACATCGTACTCAAACTGGAGTTTTGCTTCGTAGTAGGAACACTCGCCTTTGGTACGGCAGAGTTTGAGGATCTCTCGTTTGTAGTTCTCACCGCCGCGTTGCACGACAGCCTCTTTGAGTTCTTGGCTAGATCCGTAGTATTTGCGCCAGTCAGACTCTACTCGCGTTTTCACTTTACGCTTTCGAGTCTTAGTCACTGGCAGTGTTTTAGGTTTCCAAAAGAACTTCTTACCGATATACTTCATACCAGTATCAAGCTCTGTAATCAGATAGACGAACCCTTGATAGTCTTCGAGAAAACCGTCTTCGGGTTCAAATGTGGTGTCTTCATATAACCATTCCATGAACCTATGTATAGGTCTGGTAAGTTATTCATCATCGGATGCTATTTCCGATTCGACATCCGCACCACACATAGGACAATGTCTAGGCATTTCATCCTCGTATGGTACTCGCACTATAGTGTTTATGTCGCAAATCGGGCACTCGATGTTGTATTCGGTGTCCATCACGCTACCTCTAATTCTATATCCTCCCAACCGAAGTCTTCACCTTCCATACCTGCAACAGAGTATTCCGTTACACGTTTCTCAAAGAAGTTGTCGTGGGATGCTCCATTAAGCACCCAGTCTAACCACGGCAGTGGGTTTTTCTTTTGATTAAACAATGGCTTCATTCCTAACTGAAGCAGACGACGGTCAGCAATGTGACGTATATAGTCGCGGACTTCCTTCTTGGTTAGACCCTGAACCTCATTACCTTTAAATGCAAGTTGGATAAACTTCTCTTCCAACCTGACTGCGTTCTCAGCCATAGAATAAATCTTTGACTTGAGTTCGTCGTTCACGATGCGAGGATGTTCCTCACAGAACTCGCGAAACAACTTTGAGTTACCTTGTACGTGAATAGTCTCATCACGGATGGACCACTCGACGATTGTTGCCATACCCTTCATCTTTCCAAAACGTTGGAAGTTGAGCAGCATAACAAACGATGCGAAGACAGACATGCCTTCGTTAAACACCGACTGCGCTAACGCGAGAGCAAGTCCAGTGTGAGAGTTCGTTTCACCCTCTTTCATAAAATCGATCTTGTCTGCCATCTCCTTGTACTCTAGGAACTTGTGAAAGTCTTCGTCTGGCAGACCAAGTGTATCATTGAGAAGTGCGTATGCACGTTGGTGTACTGCTTCTCGTGCCGCAAACGATGACAACATGTTGCGGACTTCGTTGTTCTTGAACTTTGGTATCAACAGTTCGTGGTAGTTCTCCCCTACCTGTACATCCGACTGAGTAAATAATCTCAGTACGTGAGTAATAAATTCTTTCTCCGAATCTGTCAGCTTGGTTTTCCAATCTTGTACATCTTCTGACAGTTCTGCTTCATCTTCAATCCAGTGTATTTCCTCGTGTTTCTTTGATAGTTCAACCGCCCAAGGGTATTTGAACGGCTTATATGTTTCAGATGTTTTTAGTAATGACATACTAATCCTTTATTTGAATTGTTTATTAACCCTCGCAGGCCCGACATTCGTCGCCACCTTCAATTGGTTCGTACTCCACTTCACCCTTTAGATGCATCATAAGATCTTCATAACCACCTATGTACTTGCCTTCCAGATAAATTTGAGGAACTGTCTCGACTTTTCTTCCTGTGACCTCTGCGGCAGACTTCTTTATCTCCTCAAGGTCAACGTAGTCGTATCCTATGCCGCGTAGTGACAGTTCCTCTGCGGCCATCTTACAATACGGACAATCTTTTTTGCCGTAAAGTATGGTACGGTTATCGTCTTGCAACGCAACCCGTTCCACTTTGTCTGATACCGTCTCCGCACGAGACTTTGCCTCTGTGCGTAGATAGTACAGACCTTTCAACCCCTTCCTCCAGGCCGTGAAATGCACCTTATTAACATAACGTTTCGGTGCTCCTGACGGGAAGAAAAGATTGACCGACTGACCTTGACAGATGTACGGTTGTCTGTCAGCCGCGTGTGTCACCACCCAGTTTTGATCCAGTTCTTGGGCAGTCTTAAAGACCGCCTTCTCACCTTCATTCAAGAACGGCAAGTGTTGAACTGATCCCTTTCGGGTAATGATACTAGACCACGTAGATTCGTTGTCCTGACCCTTTTCTTTGAGAAGGGTCGTGAGATACGAGTTCTTCACTAAAAACGAACCTGCGCGAGTTCTGTGCGTGTAAGCACATGCCTTCAATGGTTCGATTGATGGTGACGTGGATAAGATGACTCCCGACGACGCGTTAGGTGCTATTGCTAATAGATGGGCATTGCGCATCCCTGAACCTAAACCGTCTGAGTATTCACCCCGCTCTTTCGCAAGGAGTCTTGATTCTTCTTTTGCTTCGTGATTGATATGCTCAAACACGACTTTATTTATTTCTCGGGCTTTGTCAGATTCCCAAGCAACAAAGTGTTTCTGTAGGAGTGAGTGGAAACCCATTGCTCCAAGTCCAATGCTTCGCTCACGTGTCGCCGAATAACGGGCCCTTGAAATACTATCTGGCGCATGGTCGATGAAGTATTGGAGAACGTTATCCAACATACGAATAAGATCACGCACGATATTAGTGTCTTTCCATTCATCATAGTATTCCAAGTTTAGTGAAGACAAGCAACACACCGCAGTCCTTTCTGCAGAAGTAGGTAAGTGGATTTCATTGCACAAGTTTGATCCGTGAATGCGTAGTCCCTTTTCCTTTAATGGTGTCGGAAGGGCACGATTCGCAGTGTCAATGAAGTTTAGATAGGGTTCACCTGTACGGAAACGCACCTCAAGAATTCGTTCCCACAACTTACGTGCACTGACAGAGTCTTTTACGATTCCGTCTTTTGGATCACGCAAGTCAAAATCTGTGTTGTTAATCACCGCAGCCATAAACTCATCGGTGATGTTGATCGCATTGTGGATGTTCAGCGCCTTACGTTGTACGTCGCCTGTAGGAATGCGAATGTTTAGAAATTCTGTGATGTCTGGGTGGTGTACATCCAGATACGCCGCATAAGACCCCTTACGCGTCTTCCCTTGACGATACGCGATCATGTCTGCGTCTACTGTGTGTAGAAAAGGAATCGGGCCAGGCGCGATGTCAGAGACTGTACGCACGTCTCCCCAGTGACCGCCGACGCCGCCACCCATGACAGACAACCAACGCAACTCGCTGGAGTGTTCTATCAGACCTTCTAGTGTGTCTGGTACATAAGTAAGGAAACAGGAGATGGGTAAACCGCGAGTCTTTGTACCTTCTTTAGGCGCGTTCGAGAGAACCGGAGACGCGAACATAAACCACTTTTTACTAACGTACTCGTAGAGTCTTTGTGCCAAGTACGGGTCCATTTCATCTTGATATGTGGACCATGCCTCAGCTGCTCTTGCGTAAGCATCTTGAGGTGAATCTTCGCCTTCAATCATGTAAAAATCTTTTAGCATACCTACCGCATAATCTGTCAACAGATCGTCGCGGTCGTATTTCACATCTACTTTCATTTTTATTCCAAACTGTAGAGGTTATCTTCCCAGAGAGAAGTAACCGTTTTCAAGTATCTTCGGTGCGATAGACTCGTAATGACGAATATCTTTCAGATAGTATATATGATCTGCGGCTTTTGCCCAGAGACCATCTTTAGGTTCTTTCTCAAAAACCTTATACCATCTTTGTAACCATTCTTCGGGTGAATCGGGATCTCTGCGTACAGAGTTATGCACCCACTTTATGTACTGCTCACTCGTTACAACTGACACATCCAAATAGATGCCTTGTTCTCGGCACTGAAACTTTGCTCGGGCCCAGCGACTACCTAATGTGACATCAATGGTCTCTGACACGATGATAAGATAAGCGGTGTCTTCTCTGACTGAACAATACCGTATAGTATACGCAGTAAGTGTCGTCTTGTCAAGACCAGATATAACTTCATACGCTTTACCGTTGGTTTTTAGATTGTTCAACACCGACGACATATTACTTCGAATAATCATAAAAAGGTTCGTCTTCTTGATAGTCGTAGTTTTCTATGACCATCTGCTTGTCGGTGTCCCAAAATTTTTGACAACAATCGATGATGTAGTCCAGCTGTTCTTTCCAATCGAACAAACCTTCCCACATGAGATGATTTGAAAACGAGAGAGACGGGTCATCGGTTAAGAATCTACTATGAGAAAACTCTTCTCCGATATATCCTTTCATAGGAACATAGACAAGCCGAGACTCATCATATGACGGAAGTATCATATCGGGATCTTCGTTCGAAGATTCGAGTAAGATGATTTTAAAGTCCAAGCAGTCTATAATCTTCATGACCAAACCTTTAATTTGATGTAGAAGTATATAGTATTTTGGGGTACTTTGTAAAGGGGATATTAGACTTTTTTTGGTAGGATTCTGCGCAAAATCTCGACAGCATCTTTGCGCTTATTTTTTCGGTCGTACTTCTTACGAACAATAACGGTCGATGAGTCACTGCCTGCGCCTGGAACCTGACTGGTGTTGTTCGTGATCTCTTCATCGAACTGTTTCATGAATTCTTTAAAATTTTTCATATTAGTTATGTTCTATCGTCGAGCCTATCGTATCGTCTATGTAAGATGTGCAAAGGGTTTTACACCATTTACCATATTTATCACAATTGTGATGTAACCATGCGTCGGAATTAGTAAAAACCTTTTCCTGTTTATCAACTGACAATAAAGACTTAGCGACATTAGGCGTAATATAATAAGCAGATCCCGCGTGGGTTTTTTTAATTATACGTCCCGATGGCATAACAGCTCTTGAATGAGACATACAAACCATATCATATTTGTATACGATTGGATTTATTTTATTTAAAAGAAGAGTATCGTGTTCTATGACTATGATCGGAGTATTTTCTTCCCAACACTTCTTCCACATAAAATAATGACTGTACCACACAGCTTTCTCAGTGTCAGTGAATTCAACCTCTAAGTTTTTACTAAACTTGTACTTGAGTCCAAAGGGTAAAAAATTACAGTCTTCGTTTAAATCTTTCGGCGTTTTTGCTTCGAAGTGGTTTACATTAAACCCAAACTTCTCCCACGTTGGAACACATATATTTTTATAATGTTGAGAGATTGGATTATCGGTAATCGATATCATCCACACTTCAGGGCGCATGATCATTACTTTGCAATTTCGTTTGCAGTAAATAAGACTCGATGTCCACTACGGATATGCGTTCCTTCGAACACAGGTATACCCAAGATGTCGTGGCAAAGATTGTTTTCTTCTACGCGAATCTTGTCGTCTTTTCGTACAACTTCATGATATTGGTCGGTCATAGAGTCATTGCGCATTCTGTACATACCCTGACCAAGATTACCATCTTCCAACACATACCACTGAGAGTTTTCTAGAAGCACATCCATGATGTCGATTCCAGTTTCTTCGTGTATCTTTTGAAGTTGATTGTCGGATAGTTCGCCATGTTCTTTGATCAACGCAAGGGCTGCACCATAACGCGCAACAACAGATGAACCGCCAGGCACTTTTGCCATAAGTCTTTTGAGATTAAATACGAGACGGTGAAACGCAGTGTAGTGCGAACGATAGGCATCACGATTATCCATCGTGTCCATAGAGAAATCTTTTCTCTTATTGCCGTCCGCGTCGATGATGCCAGCTTTAAACGCGTTGGTGTCCTCGAACTTAGTCACGAGTAGTTTTAGAAAACGAATTGTATAGACGATGTCCGCCGCTGACTTTAGGATTCCCATTAGAGTGTTCTCAATTTTTCTATTACGTATTTATCCATTTCTATACCTGTAATGTCTTCAGAACGTATGGCACGTAAAAACACTAGAAAGGGTTTCAGTGTGGGCCACTGTTCAAGCGGTATCTTAAGCGCCAACATCTCAACGCCTGCTTCATGACCAAATACATTAAAGATTACGATAAGATGATTAAGGATAAGACGTTCGGCCAAATCACCGTTCTGGTGATACCGATTGATTAGTCGTTTGACATACTTAAATCGTTTTAGATCGTCAAAGAACTCTTCACCGTCAATATGCTTAGGGTTGTAGTAATGTTTTGCAGCATACACGATCAAATTATTTTTGGTTAACTTCATAATATGGGTCTACAAATCTGGGTAAACTAAACCCTTTAGGATACATGTCCATCTTATTTAGTTCTTCTATAAGAGGTTCTTGCCAACTCCAGTCCGGTTTTTCTTTGCGTGTTATACTGTAGTTGTCTAAGATATGTAGATAGGAATATTTTGGATTTTCTTTACGAACACGCATATCAATTTTTTCATTGTATGCAAGTTTTTTTAACTTATAGTACTGCACTAAATCTTCTCCAACAATAAGCATTGGATCATACCACATATGTTCTGCGGCCTTACGAGAAAAAAATACAAGGCGATTAAGAGAATTGCGCCTGTCGTTGTAATCTATGTAAAATTCTTCGAGCGTCTTTTTATTATTTGTCCACGACCACGCAGTCTCTTCGTCAATATCCGGTCTATATTTGAGAAAGAATTTAACATCTTCTTCTGACGCTTCCGGTAGGTATTTCCCTACAGGTGATCGAATATCTAATACATGGGGATGAGAAGGCATAAAGGTTTTTGGTATAAACATAAATTTTTCTGGGACCGTATTGGAGTCCACCTGTTTTCGAAACAGGTCTAATACCTTTGGATGGTATTTGCCTATACCTATTTGATAATGAAGACAGATGACATCCGGCGCATCTGTGTATGCAGCTGAACGATAGAGATTGCGTCCGTATGGTGTGATCATATCATCACCATCGATGTGTACCATATACTCGTTATCACTTTCTAAAAAAAGTTGGAGTACTGAATTTTTACCCGTTGCGGGCGTACCGTCCGATTCAGTGATATAGTGTTCAATTCCTTCAGACACACAAAAGACCGTGGCCTCATCAATGTACTCTTGATTGAGTGTATTGATGACGACGACGGTCTCGTTTGGTTTTAGAAATTCAAAGTGGCGTTTGAGTGTAGATATCGGACCACTAGTCAGAATATAAAATTTAATTATTCTTCTGGGTCTCGCACTTCAAAGATGTAAGGTGCATCTTCTACAGGTTCTACAACTGGTTTTGACTTAGCAGGTTTTTTCTTTGGACCATGCCATTCGTCAACCTGTTCTTGTGTAAAACTTTGTGACTTTAGTAGTTCGCAAGTTCTTGGATGATGCCAACCTTTTGTGCTTGGTACGGCATCTTTACACCACGATGGAGCTTTAATCATATTACTTACCCTTTACTGGATTAACGATAGACTTATCGCCATTTGACAAGTTGTCTGCACCACTACGAGCAGGTGATTGCTTCATGTCCTTACCTGCTGCCTTGAAGACTGTATCGTGAGACTTTTCTTCTTCGTCTTCGACTTTCTTATCAGACTTCTTATGCATACCGATGACTTTCTTGTCGTGGTCAGATGAGTGATCATCATGCTTCTCTGGAGCAGTTGCACCTTTCTTAGGGTCAATCGCTTCAGCCATTTCTGACCACATCTTTTCAAAATCAGAACGAAGGTCTAGACTCTCGATCTTAGAGATCTCTGACTTCTTGTCAGCAGTCTTAGGGTTCTTCTTAACTGGATTCTCTTCGTCATCCTTTGCATCGATTGCATCGTCAGTTGCAGCACGACGCTTGTGTAGGTATTCGTCCGAAGAATCTACATCGCCGTCATTGTCGATGTCCTTGTCCTTACGATTCTTGAACTTCTTGTCGTTCTCTTTATCGTCTACTGGATCAAGTTTCTTCTCCGATACTTCGTGATAACCTTTGTTATCGCAGTGATCACATCCTTCGCCTTCGCACTTAGGACATTCTTCTTGTCCTTCTTTGTAAGACTTTTTACCACATGCTTCGTCTAGTTCTGACTCGACTTCTTCGTTAACAGTGCCACTCTTTCTCAAGAAATCTTTTACGCCAATTGCCTTAGCGCCTTTGATTCCGTTTGCAGCGAGTGCCTTAGTAATAGTGGCCATACCGTATGGCCCCATATTACCGATTTTCTTTTCCTCTAGAGTTTCCTCTACCTGAGGCTCGGAGACCATTCCCAAATACGCCTCCATAATTTTATTGATATCTGACATCATAGTCTCCGTTGGTTGTTATGCATCAAAAAACATCTTCACAACAACACCAGCAAAAACAGTTGCGGATAATGTAATAATATATTGCATTACCTTAACCGTCTTACCTTGTTCCTGAACATTGTCCTCGATTTCATCCATTCTTGCCGAAAAACGATTCATTCGTTCAAAGTGTTGTGAGTTTGCCTTTTCAATGTTAATAAGCTTTTCTTCCGCCCTTGCAAGATCAATCATTGCATCGGAAAGCTTGTCTATTTTATCCTCGATCCTTGCGAGGCGTTGCTCTTCACGTTGCACATGCTCTTGTAAAATCTGGTTGTTATCTGCCATTTCTCGATCAGCCCATCAGTATTGATAATATAAGTCGTATAATAATTATAACTTAATGTAATATAATTAGTTGACTTATGATTTAGGTTTGTTTCTATTTATAACAATCAATTACCATGCGCGACACGACCAATAGCGTGCCTTCCACTTCGGGCCAGGATCTGCACAATTGTGCCTAGCTCGAAAACTTTTACGACGAGCAGGGTTGTCTTTCTTGATCTCCATGTTCGGATCACCGAATGAGACCTTCACGACATTACCCTTCTCGTTCTTTGTGTATACGTAGAACTTCTTAGAACCACCACGTACAGGTTTATTTAGGGTTACAGTTTTACCCTGATACTCTGCTTCGGTTAGTTCTAACTCTTCGTCGAGAGACTTACACGCCTCACAACAACCTTCTTCTACGTACTGTTTGAATTTTTTCATTATTCCGTCGACTCATTTGCTTGACGAAGTGCAGCTTGTACAGCCTTGTGTTTAGACAGACCTTTCTGCATCTTCTCAATCTCGCGAACAGCACCTGTCATATTACCGCCCATCTTTTCGGCAGTCTTAATTGCTTTGATAAGAAGATTCCGATCTTTAATCTTGTTGTGAATTCCCATATCAGAAAGTTTCGCTTCATCAAGATCGACCGACTCCTTTACAGGTTTGCCGTTTTTAGAAATAATGCCCTTGTACCCTTCTTTTTCCTTATCAGCAAGGAATTTCTTGGCGTACACTAATAGGTGGAAAGGCATCGTGCGAATCGGTCCTTTCTTTGACATCGCATACTTTACGACAAACTTATCTTTGTTTTCTCTCAATTCAAAAAAATCTTTCACTTTCTTTAGCTTCCTCTTGATGCTCCTCGAAATACCTTCGTTCCGGCAACTGGATTGACTGATTTAACTTTATTATTTATAGGGTTAAAATTAGTCCCGCCATAGTTGTTATCGGTTGCCTGTTGCAGTCTTTCTTTCTTTGCGGCAGACATCTTCTTGTTACGTGGTTTCTTCGATTTGCTCATAACTGTCCTATGTAATGTATGTGTTGAGTTCGTACTTGCCACCACCCATACCATACACTTGGACAGCAAGCATCTTCTTAGGGTTATCCTTGAGTTTCAATGTGAAACTGTTGGTGCGACCCTCACTTGGTTTCTTAGGACCAGACGCAACCTTCGAATCGATGTCGTCTGGATCTACTATGTGACCTTGTTTCTTCGCCCATGCGTATGCGTGTTGTAACGCACCTGAGTAGGACTTGTGGTAAAGGTCATAACCTGAACCTGATTTGGAACCCATCTTTGATGGTTCCTGTTTCTTTGGTGTTGCCTTGCGTTGACCACGGTAGTATGCTTCGTCTACGGAGTTGAAAATCAATCCGTTGAATGTGCGGTCAAGTCCGTGTTTAGAGAGAATCTTTTTGATCTCTCTTCCTTCTGGAGTAGCGCCACCTTTACCATACATCGTCTTGTTGATGATGTTGTTGATTCGGACTTCCTGTTGAGAGATGATCTTCTCAAACTTAGCAGCACCTTGTCCGGTCTTACTCATACTCAACGATCTCACCATCGTCGCGATCGTAGATAGTGCATCTGCGATTGACTGGAAGCTGATGTCCTTGTTCTTGGCGAAATCTTTTGCGGCAGCCTTGAATATGTCAATGCTCTTGACATTGATGCCCTCGTTGACCACCTTATCCGCCTTCTTGGCAATAGCGATCGCCGCCTGTTGTTCAGGCGACGATGTTTCAACCGCATATCCCATCTTCTTCAGTTCGTCCTTAGAGAAAGATGGTGGTGGTTTACTGAAAAAGTCAGATGCCTTCTTAATCTTGTTTAGTCGCTTCTGCGAACCAAGACCATGTTTCGCCGCACGTGCGGAAAGACGGTCTTGTGCAGACCGCCTTGCTTCTCTTATTTCAGTAAATGTTTTCATGATTATCCTATTGCAACAACATGTCCGAATCTATCGCCTTCAGCAGCATCAAAAGCAGTTAGTTTTGTTGGTTCTGCTGTTAAATCAGTAGCATCATAGACATAGACTGAACCAGAATTCTCTGGATCATCGTTTTGATCTCCACTAACGAAGATCTTGTCTCCAGAAATAGAAACTGATCTTCCGAAAGTGTCCCTTGCAGCGGCGTCTGGAGCTGTCAACTTAGTTGGTTGTGCAGATAGATCATTGATATCAAAGACATAAGCTGAACCAGAGTTAACCCCGTCGTCGTCATCTGCATAAGTGCCGACAACAAGTTTGTTTTCAGAAATGCTAACTGATTGACCAAAACTATCAAACGCAGCACCATCAAACGCTGTTAGTTTAACTGGTTGTTCGGAAAGGTCGTTCGCATTATAAACATAAACCGAACCAGAGTCATCTCCATTTTCTTCGTCAGTATATGCAGCAACTACAATCTTATCATCAGAAATATCAACCGCATTACCAAAATACGAGCTCGCAACTGCATCGAATGCAGTCAGCTTAGTTGGTTGTGCAGATAGATCATTGATATCAAAGACATAAGCTGATCCCGCATGGGTCATCCCATTATGACTATCTTTTCGAGAACCGACAACAATTTTAGTGCTTGAAACGGCAATTGCGCCACCAAAATTATCACTCGTATTACCATCAAACGCTGTTAGTTTTGTTGGTTGTGCAGTTAAGTCATTAGCGTCATAAACATAGACCGCGCCTGCAGACGAATTTGCACGTTGAGCGCCGATGATGACCTTATCATCTGAAATGGCAACATATTCACCAAACTTATCTCCAGAAACCGCATCAAACGCTGTTAGTTTTGTTGGTTGTGCTGTTAAATCATTAGCGTCATAGACATATGCTGATCCGGTATTGCTTCCACCATCGTCATCATTAAGAGAACCTACAACAATCATATTAGCAGTAGAAGCGACATCATGTCCAAAGAAATCGTTTGCAGCAATATCAGAAGGCAATAACTTAGTTGGCTGTGATGTTAAATCGGTAGCATCATAGACATAGACTGAACCTGAATTTGCGCCTCCATCGTCGTCTCCATATGTACCAACAACTATCCAACTTGCAGATGGTTCTGGTGCTGGTTCTGGTTCTGGTGCCGGAGATGGTGTACTTTCTGAATAGTCACCTAGTGGCGCAGTTGGTACAGAGAAGTTTTCTGTGTAGATTGCTGTGCCTTCGATAATTCGGAGATCTGAAACATAACCATCGAAATATGCTGTGTTAGCATATCTTCCTACTTCAAGATATCTAGATAGCCCGAGATCCCATACACTGGACGAGACGTTATACAATTGTCCATCTACGTATATTTTAACGTAATTATCAGACTGCCTAGTTAAAGCAATATGGTGCCACTCATTTGTTGTAATTCCGCCTCCACTATTAGGGGTGATATCACCTGCAGCTGCGCTGCCAACACGACTGTCGAACCAAGAAAGGTTCCCAGCGCCCGATATATACAATGTGGCCTCTAAAGTGCCTGGATTATTCGTGAAGTGCAATATGCCTCGATTACTTATATTTTCCGGATACATCCAAAATTCTACAGTAAACGGCGTGTTTGAATCAATTAAATTATCCCCTAAATCTATAGATAAGTAGTCACCGTTACCATCGAACGACATTGACTTACCAGTGCCATATGGCGAAGAGTCTGCAACGGTCGTATTACCGAATACAGAAATAGACTCAACACTCTGCGACTCATCACGGATGGCTGCGTTATTACCTGATAGTAGTAGCGATGTTCCTGTGACTGCTTCTAGTGGCGCAGTTGGTGGAGTGAAGTCTTCGGTGTAGACTGCTGTACCTTTGACGAGGCGATAATCAGCAAAACTACCGTCTACCCAGTGATTGCCACCACCTGTTGTATGATATCCAACTTTAAAGTCTTCGGTTGTACCAATCGTGTTGCTTAGTGTGACTGTATTTCCTGCAACACCATCGACATACAAAGTGATAGTAGATCCAGAGCGAACGATTGCTATGTGGTGCCAACCAGTACCATGAACTGGAGTTGGATGAGTAACAAATACATATGAGTTTGGATATTCAATGTTTATCTCAGT
>Ga0075481_10000042_pt1 | contig 35242 bp, 28 predicted proteins | sample DEB08_DNA_11_FD_76337 | JGI IMG/M metagenome (GOLD analysis project Ga0075481, IMG submission 76337) | Aqueous microbial communities from the Delaware River and Bay under freshwater to marine salinity gradient to study organic matter... | ecosystem: Environmental > Aquatic > Marine > Coastal ... | reverse complement strand
GATTTCCCTTCGTACATCACTTCATAAACTGCTTTGACAATAGGCATTCGAACCTCTTGCTTCTTGCGGATTTTTGATACCAATGCTGCTGCGTAATACCCCTCCGCCACCATGGTCATTTCTGCCTTTGCGCTTTTGACAGTGTAGCCTTTACCGAGCATGTTACCAAGCATTCGGTTCCTAGAGAATTGGCTGTAACAGGTGACCAATAAATCGCCCAAATAGGCACTCTTTTTAATATTAATCCTGCCTTCACACGTACTCTTCATGAAACGACGCATCTCACGTGCTGCATTCGAAATGAGTACTGCTTGGAAATTATCCCCGTAACCCAAACCGTGGCACATCCCCGCGGCTATAGCATAGATGTTCTTCATCACCGCAGCATATTCTGTGCCGTAGATATCTGTACTCAGCGTGCACCGTACGTAATGGCTCTGTAAAACGCTCGCAACCTTTTTAGATGCGCTTGCATCTATCGCGGCAACGGTAAGAAAACTCAATCTTTCCAGTGCAATTTCTTCTGCATGACAAGGACCCGTAATTACTACGATGTGATCTTCTGGGACGCCAACTACTTCACGCAGGTATTCTCCAACAATCATGTTCTCGTCGGGAATGATGCCTTTGATCGTCGAGCAAACGAGTTTTCCCTCAAGCGCACCGCTATCCATGTTTAACAATACCTCTTTAACGAATGCACTGGGCACGGCGAAAATGATCACATCACAACCTGAGATTGCCGCATTTATATCTGTAAAAATTTTAATACTTCCCTCATCGAAGGCTACGGAAGAAAGATAGCGGGGATTGTGGTGGTACTCTCGAATATGCGCGGCGCTTTCTTCGTTGTGCATCCACCAATGGCAGCTGCCCAAATTCTCACTGACCATCTTCACCACGGCAGTCCCAAAAGAACCTCCGCCAATAACGGCCACACTTGGTTGCGTGCTTTGCATCTGATCTCCCATTAAAAGGTAATTTCCGTTTCTACTTCCTCACCGTCTCTCACATACACCAAAGCCGTCGTATCGCCTTTCTTAAAGGCCCCCAACGCCGTCATGTACGCATAAATATCATCAATGGCGATAGCTCCAATCTTCATGATCACGTCACCCGCTTTCAATCCGGCGTTGGCCCCGGGGCGCCCTTCGGTCGCCCCGTCGATACGAAGCCCCGGCCCGCCAAAAAGGTAATCTGGTACGACCCCTAAGGTCACGGAGAAGTTCGGCGTGGTCTTCTGTTCTGAAGAAGTGGTTTTTTGGAAGGTTACGTTTTCATAATAGGCCGTACGCGCGGTGATGGTGTAGATTAACGAGGCGAGTTTGGCCATGCCTTTGTAGTTGATCTTGTCCGCATCGTCTGTCGGCTTGTGGTAGTCGTCATGGGTTCCAGTGAACAAGTGCAATACCGGCAAATCCTTATAATAAAAGGACGTTTGGTCTGAGGGGCCCACACCCGCAGGGTCTTTTTTGATGTCCAAACCGTGGATCGGTGTGTCGAGGATCTCGTCCCATTCCACTGCCGTACCTGTTCCAGAAAGCTGGAGGCGGTTGTCGCGTAGTCGTCCAACCATGTCGCTGTTGATCATGTATTCTACCTCCTTTAGCGGGAATGTCGGGTTATTGGCCCAGTATTTCGAGCCAATCAAGCCCAATTCCTCGGCGCTGTAGAATTGGATCAAATAGTTGTAATTCGTGTCTTGGCGCTGAGCGTAATAGCGCATTGCTTCCAGAAGCAAGGTCGTCCCCGATCCATTGTCGTCGGCTCCATTGTGAATGGCCGCCGGTCCTTTATACAAGCTGTTCTCACCGCCCATACCTAAATGATCGTAGTGGGCGCCCAACACCACCGTTTTGCGTTTGTTGTTGTGGATGTATCCGATAACATTGTAGCCGTCGCTAAATCGCTCAGACATAGATACGGACATGGTTGTTTTCTGAGCACGCTTCATCAGTTTGTTGGCCCATTTTTCGTTGCGCACGAAAAACACCGGTAAAGAAGAAGCGTTGATGCTCTTGAAAAATTCTTGAGTATCAGAGGCGGTTCCTTCAGGGTTAATAAGTAGAATGCCTTTAGCGCCTTTTTCGACCAAGCTTGCCACGCGTTCGTTCAAGCTGTGGTATGCCGCATAGGCGCTATGTGGGTGGATGCCGTCCGGTGAACTAACGTTCATCACGGCGATGGCGCCATTGACATCGAGGCCTTTAAAATCATCATAAGACCCGTCCTCTGTGGTGATGCCATAGCCTACGTAAACGGTTTTACTCGCAGCTTTACCTGTTTCGCAGCTTATGGATACCGGATAGAAATCCACGTGGCCTTCGAGCTGTGCGTTGCCTACTGAAAGTGTGGTTGCATCGTAATCTACAGCGGCATATTCGGGTACTGGGAACTTCTGGAAGTACCCATTTTCACCCATGGGCTCAATGCCGTAAGCCATCATTTTTCCTGCGATATATTCGCGAGCAACGTCTGCCTCAGGTGTACCAGGCTTGCGTCCTTTTAACGCATCCGAAGACAAGAAAAACAAATCCTGCTCCATGCGCTTCGTAGCGCTCAGGTCTATTGGAATTTCTTGCGCATATACGCTGGCGGGAAGAGCGGTCGTTAAAAGTAGAACTAGGGTAAGGAACTTGTTCATGAGTTCATGTTTGATTCCCTACAAAGGTAGCGACCAAAGACTATATTTGAGGTGTGAGCAACGGTATGAAAGCACTTGCCGGTCAAACGGCGATATATGGCGTAAGTAGCATCTTAGGGCGGATGATCAATTTTCTATTGGTCCCCCTACAGACAGCGGTTTTGAGCCAGTCTGCCTATGGGATTAACGTAGACTTCTACTCGCTTATTGCCTTCCTTATTGTCGTAGTAACCTTTGGGATGGAGACCGCTTATTTCCGTTATTCTGAGCAAGATGGGTTTGATGAGGGCAAAGTTTTTGGTGCGGGATTAGCCATGATTGCGCTAGTATTGGCCGGGATGGGGTTGCTTGTTTTGCTTTTTCAAGACGCCTTATTGCATAGTTTACGATGGGAAAACACGCCTGAATACCTCTACTATTTCCTCGCTATTTTAGCTCTAGATGCCTTAAGTGCATTGCCTTTTGCACGCCTTCGTAGAAACAATAAAGCGGTCCGATTCGCCGGAATCAAATTGGCCTTGATCTTCTCCAACGTACTCATCAACCTCTACATTTTCCTGCCCGCCTATTGGGAACAACACGGAAGCATGGGCTATTGGTCCCATGAAATGCGCGGGGTTGGATATATTTTCATTGCCAACTTCTGGGCCTCTGTGGTGATGTTCGCACTTCTTTTGCCTACCCTCTTCCCACTAAAACTCAACCTCGATAAGAAGTACGTAAAAACACTATTAATCTTTGGGATCCCTTTACTTATTGGAGGGCTCGCTGGCATTGCCAATGAAATGCTCGACCGCCAATTGTTAAAATACCTGCTCCCAAAAGAGACAGCCTTTGCCGGTGTTGGGATATACGGTGCCGTCTATAAAATTTCCATCTTCTTAATTCTTTTCAATCAAGCTTTCCGCTACGCTGCAGAACCGTTTTTCTTTAAAAATGCAAAAGCTAAAGACGGGCCTGAACGAATGAGCAAGGTCATGGAAGGGTTCGCTTGGATCATGTGTGTTGGATTCGTCTTGATCATTTCAGGCCTCGATTACCTCAAGTTTTTCGTGGACGAGAAATTTTGGACAGGGCTTTACCTGGTTCCCATCTTACTCTTAGCAAACGTTATTTTAGGCATCAATACCAACCTAAATGTTTGGTATAAAGTGAGTGACAAAACCGTTTACGGCATCTACATCACCTTTGTAGGCTTGCTCTTCACCGTGGTGGGTAATGTTGCTCTCATTCCTGTTTTGGGGATTCTTGGCGCGGCAATAACGACATTAGTGGCCTACTTCGCGATGTTCGTCGCCAGTGTTTTGTGGGGAAATAAACATTATCCCGTGCCCTACAATTGGGGCAAAATAGGCGCCTTCTTAGCCTTTGCCTGCCTTGTTGTATTTATCTTGCATTATACCCAATGGCCATCAGGCCCACTAAAGGTGCTTGGAGGAGTACTATACTTAGGAGTCATGCTTTTTTGGGAACGAAACGGACTCCTTAAATTCGCAACAAGAAAATGAAGATCAACGTAACCTATAGCGGCAAGCACGAACTGCCGCAATTTGAGACCGCACAGAGTGCTGGGATGGATATCAGGGCGAATATCGATGCGCCCATTACGCTGCAGCCCGGTGACTTTACGCTCATACCTACCGGGATCAAAATGGCCCTTCCAGAGGGTTATGAAGCTCAAGTAAGGCCTCGCAGCGGGCTTGCCTACAAACATGGTGTTACCGTATTGAATAGCCCTGGAACCATTGACGCAGATTACCGCGGAGATGTTGGCGTTATACTCATCAACCATGGGAAACAGGCCTTTGTCGTAGAAGATGGCATGCGTATTGCACAGCTGGTGATCGCACAATACACCCAGTTCGACTGGAATGAGGTGACTAATTTAGATGAAACCGCTCGTGGTGCCGGAGGATTTGGCAGCACAGGTAAACAATAAAACCAACCAAAAAACCTAATTACAGATGAAGATTATTGTCCCAATGGCCGGACGCGGATCAAGGCTTAGACCACATACGCTAACGGTACCTAAACCACTTATTCCCATCGCAGGAAAGCCTATTGTACAGCGTCTGGTGGAAGACATTGTAAGCGTTTGCGGCGATAAAAAAGTAACGGAGATTGCCTTTATCATTGGAGACTTCGGTGCTGAAGTAGAGGCTGACCTGGTCAAGGTCGCAGAAAACTTAGGCGCCAAAGGAAGCATCTATTACCAAGATAAACCCCTCGGGACCGCCCATGCCATTCACTGCGCTGCGGACAGTATGGACGACGAGATTGTTGTTGCCTTTGCGGATACGTTATTTCGCGCAGATTTTACTTTAGATACAGAAGCGGATTCTGTCATCTGGGTGAAACAAGTAGACAATCCTTCTGCCTATGGTGTGGTTCAGTTTGGTGAAGATGGAACCATCAATAATTTTGTTGAAAAACCGCAGGAATTCGTTTCTGATAAAGCCATCATCGGTATTTACTATTTCAAAGACGGCCCTGGCTTGCGCAAGGAATTAAAGCACATTCTCGATAACAACATCATGGACAAAGGGGAATACCAACTCACCGATGCGTTGAGCTCTTTGCTTGCACAGGGAAAAGTATTCAAGCCCGGAACCGTGAACGATTGGATGGATTGTGGAAATAAGGAAATTACCGTTGAAACCAACAGCAAAATGTTAGGCTACCTCGAAGGTATGGCTGAGTTACGCGGTACCAACATTACCCTCGAAAACGCCACCATTATTGACCCTTGTTACATTGGTTCAAACGTGGTGCTGAAGAACGCGACAGTAGGGCCAAATGTAAGTTTGGGCGACAACTGTGTGGTTGAAGATGCAACGATAGAAGGTTCTTTAATACAGACAGAAACGACAATTAAAAATATTCACCTAAAAGACAGTATGATCGGCAATAAAGCGCATGTCGACGGGAAGTGGACTTCCCTATCTTTAGGTGATTTTTCAAGAATGGACTAATGCACAAAAAGCTGGCCCTCTTATGGGCACTTTTATTTACAGCTTCACTTTATGCGCAAGGCCCTTCGGAAGAGGGGCCTTCTGTATTAAGCGGCACGTTCTATAAAGCCGAAACCTACCGCATTACTGGCAGGACTGACCTGGCCATGGAGCTGTATGAAGTGTTGGCAAAAGATCCGGTATATCGCGAGACGGCTTTGTACCAATTGGCCCGTATGCATTTTGAACAGAACCAATTTTTCCAAGCCTTTGATCTTGCAACCCAAGGCGCGGATGCCTACCCCAAGAATCTTTGGCTGCTTCGAATTAAAGCGCAAAGTGCAAAATCCATCGGCGATTTTAAGACGGCCGGGCGCTCCTTTGACCTCCTCTATACTTTGGCCCCACAGCAACCGGAATACCTTTTTGAAGGGTACAGTACGTACCTCGAAGGCCAACTGTTCCGCGATGCTTTAGACGCACTTTCGAAAATTGAAGATTTCAAGGGGACTTCTCCTGAGCTTATTCAAGATCGCGTGCGGTTGTACGTGCAACTTAAAGATCCTAAATCGGCCGAACGCAGTTTAAAGACCGCTATGACTATCGCGCCGGAAGTCCCAGAATACAGAGGGTTATTGAGTCAGTACTACGGTAGTACTGGCAAGACAAAGAAGGCATACAAGGTGCTGATTGCAGCGGTTGATGCTTTTCCTGAAAACGGGGCACTGCATATGGAATTGGCCCGCATGGCGCAAAAAATGGAGGAAACAGCGACTGCCCTGTACCATATGGAGCAAGGCTTAGTGTTGGAGGGTGTGCCGTTAGAAGATAAAATACCCGTGCTTCTGAGCATCTATGAGCGTCGAGACAATCCATCCTTCCGCGCGCTGTTTGATCGCGTTTTTAATCTTCTCGAAAGCCGGCATGAAGGCCGTATTGAATTTCTTTTACTCACCGCTCAAATCCATCTAGACAATGAGCGTTGGCACGAAGCTTTAGAACACTACCTCGCAGCCATTGCAATGAATCCTAGCAACTACACGCTCTACCAGATGGCGTATTCATTGAGTCAAGAGATTGGTGATCTAGACGGGCAAATTGCTTTGCTCGAAAGCATGGAGGAAAATTTTGGTGACGATCATGATATTCTAGAAAGCCTCGTCTTCGAATATTACAACTTAGGGCGGTGGGAGCCTTGTGCTCGTTTAGCGGGTCAACGCGCTGCAATGACCCTGGATCCTGAGGCGGCTTCAAATCTTTACACAATGGCTGGAACCGCGTGGTTTCAATTGGATTCCTTTGAATTGGGTGAGGAGGCCTATGGAAAAGCGCTAGACCTTGAACGCAGTGCTACAACGCTAAATAACTATGCCTGGGATTTAGCCACACACGACCGGAAACTTGAATTCGCATTGCAATTGACTGCGGAATCGAACCAACTACAAACCCTCGAACCGACCTACTTAGACACTTGGGCATGGGTATTGTATAAATTGGGCCGGTATGAAGAAGCACGGGTAAAAATCGAATTAGCTTTGCAACTGCTCAAAGAGGTCGACCGCGCAGGCATTTACCTGCATGCGGCTAAGATTGAACAAGCCTTAGGCAACGACGAGCGCGCAAAGGTTTATAGAAAGAAAGAGGCCCTATTAAAACAGCAATGATGCAGCAACGGCCGTGGCATATATCTAGAATTGTAACACACCTTTTTGCAGGTGTGGCCTTGGCTGTGCTCACCGGTTGTGGTGGTCCCTTATCTGTGGAGAAACCTTTAAGACGAGAAAAAATCAGTGACGGTGTATCGCGGAAAATTATCATAGAAGACAAGTTTACTTGGGCACAAAGCTTTACGCGCATCTCTGCAGAAACCCCTGACGGTGAGCAGCGGTTTCGCGTACAAGTACGTTCAAAACAGGACAGTATTCTATGGGCAGCGATTTCAGATGATATGATTGGATTGCGCGTTGGCAAGGCCATCGTTATTAACGATAGCGCAGCGTTTTCTTCTACTTTGCTTGGTGTGGAATGGACCGGATCGGCTCATGACCTGGCGGGAGTTACGGGAATAGAAGTTCCCTTTCAGTATTTAAATAGATTGCTACGTGGCCAATTAATTGGGACGAATGAGGCACTGCGTTACCGCTACGATGGCAACGGTGACCACTGGATTACACAGTACTCCATTAGCAGTGATCGCACAGTTACCGTCGCACTGGATAGAGATTTACACATGAGTTTTGTACTCATAGAAGACCCTTTGGAATCGGTCTTTATTCAATACAAAAGCGTGGACGAAAAAACCGGCTACCCTAACGATATCGAAATCACCGTAAAAAGTCAGCCGGATTATAAAGTTACTATCGAAGTCACTGAAATCAGAACCGGAGGGCCGTTTAACACGCCATTTAGCTTGTGATGAAAAAGCTACTCGTCCTATTCTTGCTCGTTTTTGGAATTGGTTTGCAAGCGCAAACGAAAGAAGAACTGCAGCGTCAGAAGGTTTTGTTGCAAGACCAGATCGACCTTGCCAGCGAATTGCTTTTAAAGACCAAAAGCAACAAAGAGGCGAGTCTTTCGGAACTCCAGACTTTGAATCAAAAAATAGAAGCACGTAATAAGCTCATCCGAACGATGGACCGTCAAATTCGTTCGATTGACCGGGAAGTGGTCAGTAAGGCTAATGAAATCGAAGCCCTAGAGGCCCGGGTAGATTCCTTAAAAAGTGATTATGCCGATCTCATTAAACTCGCGCAACGTCAGCAAAAACCGCGCGATCAGGTACTCTTTATCTTGAGCTCCAATAGTTTTGCGCAAGCCGCTAAGCGCATGCAGTACTTCAAGGACATGGCCGCTTACCGGGAGCAACAGGTACAGCAGATTGCTGTTGCACAGGAAACGTTGGCTCGCGAGCGAGAAGCACTCATCGCTAAAAAAGCCGAAAAAATTCAAGTTCAAACTGCACAAGAAGGTGAGAAATTAGCGCTACAGGCAGATGCGCAGACGCAGGAGGCCACTGTACAAAACTTGCAGTCTAAAGAGTCTACACTGAAAAAAGACATCGATAAAAAACAGCGAGAGGCCCAACAATTGGAGCAACAAATCAAACGCATCATCGCGGAGGAAATGCGCAAAGCTAAAGAACGCGCGGAGCGAAGTAGTTTAGAAAATGAAGCGAAGGAATTGGGGCTTATTTCGGGCAAAGACTATTCCACGCGTACTTCAAATAAGGCCCTAAAACAGCTTATTGATAAAGCGCGCGAAGCCCAAGGATTAGATGTACGTGATGATGGACCGTCCTTCGCCATGACTCCTGAAGCCAGAGCGCTTGCGAACAACTTTGCGTCCAATAAAGGTGCACTTCCATGGCCTGTGGAACGTGGTATTATCACTGGAAAATTTGGTAAACATCCGCACCCCATCGTCAAAGGCGTGATCGTGGATAACCCGCATATTGAAATCACGACAGAAGAGAAAGCCGTCGTTCGCTCGGTTTTCGAAGGTGAAGTGAGCTCCGTTGTTCCGATTCCTGGCGCGAATGTCATGGTGTTGGTTCGTCATGGTAATTACTTCACCGTATACAGCAACCTTATCAATGTCAAAGTTAAAGCCGGTGATCTCGTGAGCTTAAAAGAGCCCATTGGAACTGCGTTTACGGATGAAGAAGGCAAAACCATGGTCCAATTAGGCATCTGGAAAGATGCCGACATTCAAGACCCAAATCCCTGGCTGGCAAAATAGAAGACAATGTCGAAAATTTACTACCTCAGCACTTGCGATACCTGTAAACGTATCATGAACCAATGGAATCTTAACGACTGTCGGTTGCAAGACATAAAACACGAACCCATCACCGAGGAGCAGATCGAGGAAATGATCGCTTTAGCAGGATCCGCAGAGGCGCTCTTTTCGAAACGTGCGAGGAAATACAAGGAATTAGGTCTTAAAGACAAAACACTAAACGATGGCGACATCCGGGCGTTAATCCTCGAAGAATACACCTTTTTAAAGCGTCCCGTACTGATCCATGAGGGTACTGTTTATATAGGCAACAGCCCAAAAGTTGTTGCAGCAGCCGCAGCAGCACTAGCTTAAGATATGGACGGTTCCGCGAAAAGAGCAGTACTTATTGCACACCTTGCCTTACTAGGTGTTGCGCTCATTTATGGGGCCTCCTTCCTTATCGCAAAAAATGCCATGCAAGGTGCCGTTCCGCCGCGGGCTTTTATCCAGTTTAGAGTCACCGGAGCAGCCTTGCTTTTCTGGCTTTTGTTTCCCGTTTCAGGCACCGATCGCATTCGACGTATTCCACGAAAAGATGTGCTGCGATTGCTCATTTGTGCCGCATTCGGCGTCACCACCAACCAATTATTTTTCTTCGAAGGTTTAAAAATCACGACTCCCGTCAACGCGTCCATTATGATGGTCAGCGGTCCCATCGCTGTACTTATTGTAGGTGCACTTCTAGTGAAAGAACGCATCACCACTGAAAAATTGATTGGTATTTTAATGGGTGCCTTCGGCGCGTTCTGGCTCATCTATTCTGGGAACGAATTCGACCTTAGCGGCCTCTTTGGCAACGACGTCTCGCGCGGAAACTTTTTCGTACTCATTAATGCAACCAGTTATGCTACCTACCTCGTACTGGTAAAGCCACTCATGTCCCGTTACAACGCACTCTTTGTTATACGTTGGGTCTTCACCTTCGGGGTATTTCTTGTCCTGCCTTTTGGCGGTCCTCAAATTCCAAACATCCCCTGGGAACTTTGGAACGGACCCATTATTGGTTCGGTGCTCTTCGTGATTCTAGGTACCACCTTCCTTACGTATTTAGGCAACATCATTGCCCTTAAGACCTTACATCCCGCCACGGTAGGCGCCTACATCTACCTTCAGCCACTCATTGCCAGCTTGCTCAGCTTGTTCTTTGGAGGCGAGCAATGGAGCATACATATGCTTTTTGGGGGCGGCGCAATTTTCGCTGGTGTCTATTTTGTGAGCTTTTATGGTCGAAAACGCAACGCCTAAGGTGGCTTGAGTTTCCTACCTTAGCAGAAATTTTGTTTCCATGATCCAAAGTATGACCGGTTTCGGTAAGGCCATTGGCCAATTTGCCGGTAAAAAAATCACCGTTGAAATCCGCAGTTTAAACAGCAAAGGGCTGGATTTAAATGCACGCATTGCGTCCCTGTTCCGTGAAAAAGAATTGGACATCAGAAAGATTGTGGGTGCCGCTTTAAACCGCGGTAAAGTTGATATCAACATTTATTCTGAGGTGACGGGTATCGAAAGTGCTTCGAGCATCAATATGGAACTGGCCAAAGCTTACTTAGAGCAGCTCACCCTGCTCGAGAGAGAAGCCGCGACCAAAGGAGATTTGATTGCTGCCGTGATGCGCATGCCTGATGTGATGAGCAGTGGTAAATCTGAAATGAGCGAGGAGGAATGGGCTTTTTTAAAAGGCCTGCTCCATGAAGCCGTTTCAGCCCTTGTGGAATTCAGAATTCAAGAAGGGGATTCCATAGCGGTGGATTATGAGGAGCGATTAGCATCTATAGAAGACGCTATGAAAGGAATCGAACCCCACGAAAGTGCGCGTCTGGAAGCTGTTCGAGAACGACTCATGAAAGGTCTTGAAGGCATCGAGGTAGATTCTAACCGCTTTGAACAAGAGGTGGTTTTCTACATTGAAAAATTGGACATCAACGAAGAGAAAGTTCGCCTAGCCAATCATATTAAATACTTCCGTGAAACGATGCACGGGGAGAATACCGGGAAAAAATTGGGCTTTATAGCACAAGAAATTGGCCGTGAGATCAATACGCTTGGCTCAAAAAGCAACTATGCACCCATGCAGCAATACGTCGTTCAAATGAAGGATGAATTGGAAAAAATAAAAGAACAAATAGGAAATACGCTTTAATCCTGTAACGCCACCCATGAGCACTCCAAAAGGAAAACTAATCATCTTCTCCGCGCCGTCGGGCAGCGGAAAATCCACTTTAGTGCAGTACCTGCTGACACAGGTGCCCGGTTTTGCTTTTAGCATCAGTGCAACATCGCGCGGACCACGAGGGGCAGAAAAAGATGGCGTGGATTATTACTTTCTATCGCTCAAAGAATTTCAGCAGCGCGTCGCTGAAGAAGCCTTTCTAGAATGGGAAGAGGTTTACCCGGGCCAATGCTACGGCACACTTAAAAGCGAGGTTGAAAAAAGTTGGGAAGATGGAAATGCCGTCGGCTTTGATATCGATGTGGTTGGTGGTAAGAATTTAAAGGCCCACTTTGGCGATCAGGCACTTGCACTGTTTATTCAGGCACCCAGCATTGAAGAATTGGAGCGCCGACTCGTTGCTCGCGGCACGGATAGCCCGGAAAAAATTAAACTCCGGATTGAGAAAGCATCGTGGGAGATGAACCAATCGGAGTACTTTGACCATATCATCATAAACGACGACCTGGATCGGGCGAAAGCAGAAGCCAAAAAATTACTGGTCGACTTTTTAGCGAAATAAGATGAAGGGTAACATTGGTTTATTCTTTGGCACATTTAACCCCATACATATAGGGCATCTAGCATTGGCCGAATACTTATACCGCTACACGGAATTGGACCAAATTTGTTTTGTTGTAACTCCGCACAATCCCTTCAAGAAAAAATCTACTTTATTACCGGACCGTGAACGGCTGCATCTGGTTCACTTAGCGTTAGAAGATCAAGAAGGCATGACCGTAAGTGCCATAGAATTTTCTTTGCCCCAACCAAACTATACCGCGCAGACCCTTGCCTACCTGCGCGAACAACATCCTGAGGCCCAATTTTCACTCATCATGGGTGAAGACAATCTCCGCGGATTACACAAATGGAAAAACGTGGAAAGCATTGTGGAGTTGCACGACATCTACGTGTATCCACGCCATTCTAATGAAGTAGTGATTGAACACCCACATTTTGACACACACCCGAAAATAACTGTAGTGCCTGCACCGCGTATGGAAATAAGCGCGACGCTTATTCGTAGTAGTTTTAAAGAAGGAAAACCGCTTCGCAACTTGCTGCCTAAGGCAGTTTTTGAGTACATTGAGGGAAGTAATCTCTTCCAATAATTCATGGTCACTTTTATCTCACGTATCGCTCAAGAATTAATCGATGGGCCAGGCGTGCTGCACGAAAAATTAGTGCTTTTGCCCAACCAGCGTGCAGAATTGTTCTTGCGTGAAGCGTTGAAAGAGCACGTTTCAGGCACGGCGCTCCTGCCAATGTTTACCACAGTCGATCAGTTCATTGCGCAAGCGGCCAACCTAGTTGTCGTCGAACCTTTGGCCTTAATGGTTCGTCTTTTCGATTGCTATGAAAACGCACGTATGCAGGCCTTGCCGCAAGGAACAAGCGAAGGGTTAGGGAGTTTCCTCAATTGGGGACAAACACTTCTGGGCGATTTTGGGGAAATAGACCGTTACCTGCTCAACCCTAAACACGTTTTGGGCGATTTATACAACGTCCAAAAATTAGCAGAATGGGATTTAGAACCGGGTGAAGAAACGCCATTAATGCGTCGGTATTCGGATTTTATCGCGCTCCTTCCCGCAACATACGAGGCCTTTACTGCCTCCCTGCTTGAAGACGGTGAAGCGTACAGCGGTTTGGCCGCACGACACCTTGCAACGAACCCCGAAGCGATTGCTGCTTACCTCAGTAAGAACGGTGTTACGCAGGTACTTATCGCCGGTCTGAACGCCTTGAATACCGCAGAACTCAGCATTATTCAATCTGTCCGCGAAGCGTGTCCTACACAAACGCTTTGGGACATTGACCCACATTACTTCAACGACACGCTTCACGAGGCCGGACATTTTCTTCGCAGCCACGTGCAACGACAGAAAGTTTTCGGAAAAGATGTCCCGTCTACAAAGGGCATGGCAAGCGAATGGAAAACACTGCCGAAAGACATCTATCCCGTCGGCGCTAGCCAATATACAGGACAAGCTAAAGCAGTCGCAGGTGCCCTCGACGAGCTGAGAAACGCAGGCGTTTCACCTAAGGATATCGCCGTCGTTCTTGCCGATGAATCGCTTCTTAATCCTGTGCTTAGTTTCTTGCCCGAGGCTTATGATAAAGTAAACATTACTATGGGATATCCATTGGATCAAACGGCTCTAGCCGGTACGGTCCGTCTGTGGATTACAGTGATAGAATATGCCCTGAAAAACCAGCGCAGATCAGAAAAATGGACTTTTTACTACCGGTCATTGTGTGCCTTATTTACCGATCCTCTTTTCAACAAATACTGGAGCGGGCCTGCTGGAGAAAATCCGCTCGAATGGAATGCAGAGATTGTGAAGGGGAACAGAGTATTTACCAGCGCATCAGAATGGGTGCGTCGCTGTGCAACAGGTCCCAAAGGTTATGCCGCACTCTTTGAAGCGCAGGACCCCAAAGGTTGGATGACAGCGTTGCAAAGCTGGCTAAAACACGTTGGCCGTACAGAAGAGCACGACCCCTTAGTGCAAAACACCGCATACCATATACATACACTACTTGCGCAACTTTCGCGCACACTCACTATTGAAGTAGAACCGCTAATACTTTTAAAACTCATCAAACAACAGCTACGAGGCGGCACCGTGGATTTCGTAGGCGAACCGCTCGAAGGACTCCAAATCATGGGTATCCTTGAGAGCCGAACCTTAGATTTTAAACATGTTGTTCTCGCGGGGGTAAACGAAGGTGTTTTGCCCGCGGGACGTCGGTTCAACTCACTCTTGCCGTACGACATTAAGCGAAATTATGGCCTCCCCACTTACGAAGAGAAAGATGCTGTTTATGCCTATCACTTCTACCGCATTCAGCAGCGTTGTCTTTCGTCGACCATCACGTTCAATACAGATACCGAAGCCATGGGCGGCGGCGAACCCAGTCGTTTTTTGGTCCAATTAGAGCACGAACTCAAAAATACCGCCTGCACCGTCCATCCACGTACCTTCCTTCAAGGCCCTGTCGCTCCAAATTCAATGGAACAACTTTTCTCAGCCGAAAAAACACCGTCCGTAGTTCAGGCTTTTGAAGCCTGGATGGCCCGTGGAATAAGTGCATCTTCTCTGAACGAACTGACCGGTATGCCAGACCGATTCTATCAGAAAAGACTGATTCGTGTTAAAGAAGAAGAGGAAGTAGAAGAACAGGTGAGTGCAATGGTGATGGGTAACCTCATTCATAAGGGATTGGAAAAAGTATACGAACCTTTCGTGGGTAAACCCATCACGAATATTGACATCGATCAGTGGACAGCGCAAGCGTATGAAGCGGGCTTAACCTACCTCATAGAAGTTGAGCGGTATTCCAAAAGTGCACTGAATCAGGGGCGCAACTTGCTGACCTTGGAAATTTGTAAAAAAATGATCCGCCAATTCTTGCAGTACGACGCACGCCGCGCCGCGCAAGGCAGCCTCATCTTAAAAGGAGTGGAAACGAAGTTGGACTTTGAAATGCTGCACCCCATACTTCAGCTGCCCATGAAATTTAATGGTGTCGTTGACCGATTAGAAGTGTATGAAAACGCCTTCATTATATGGGACTATAAGAGTGGTGCAATTGGCCCAAGCGACCTCAGTCTTTCCGGACTAGACGACCTGTGGAAAGGTTCTAAAGGAAAGCCTCTACAGATCCTACTCTACGCCTGGTTACTTTGGAAAAAAGAATTGGTTTCGCACCCCTTCCCTTGGCATTCGGGCATGTTTAAACTACAAAGTGGACAGCCTGAGCACTTGCTAAGAGGAGCAGCTTTAGGAAAATCGAACGACATCACGGAGGAACTCTTGCGCGACTTCGAGAAAGCGTTGTGTGATTACCTTGCGGAGGTCCACAGCAACGGATTGCCTTTCGTAGAAAAGCCTAAATATGAATTCAATTAAACGGCAAGTATGAGTCCACTACAGCATGTTCCCACTGCGGAAGATTTGAAAGCCGCACAGGCAAGAATAGCCGCTTATGTTCATAGAACGCCCGTGTTTCAATCTCAAAAATTCGACATGAAGGCAGGAGCTTCGGTTATATTCAAAGGCGAACACCTTCAGAAAACTGGGGCATTCAAAGCCCGGGGCGCCATGAATGCCGTGCTCATCAACCAAGAACATGCAAAGGGAAGAGGATTTGTAACGCACAGCTCGGGCAATCACGGCGCCGCTTTGGCTTGGGCTGCGAGTAATATTGGTGAAAAAGCACATATTATCATGCCCAGCAATGCCCCAAAGGCAAAAATTGAAGCGGTGCGCAGTTATGGTGGAATCATCGAATTCTGTGCCCCTACTTTAGATGCACGTGAGCAGACCGCGAAAGCTGTTGAAGAAAAAGAGGGCGCTTTTTTCGTTCACCCCTACGACAACTATGATATTATCGCCGGACAGGCAACGGCAACAATGGAATTGCTCGAGGAACATCCCGATCTAAAATACCTCTTTGTGCCGGTTGGCGGCGGCGGCTTATTGTCCGGGGCGGCGCTTGCAAATGCCTACTTTGGCTCAGCAAAGCTCATAGGATGTGAACCTACAAATGCTTCAGATGCGCACGAGAGTTTTTACGGTGGGCATTGGGTTCCTGTGACAACTGCCGATACCATTGCCGATGGATTGAAGACCTCATTGGGGAAGCGAAATTTCCCCATTATTCAATCCCATGTCGATGAAATTTCGCTGGTTACTGAAGCGGAAATAACCGATGCATGGCACTTTGTTCTGGCCCGACTAAAGCAGTTTATTGAACCCAGTGCAGCAACCGGAGTAGCGGCATGTCTTAAGAAATCGCTACAAGGAAAAGCTGGAATTATACTTTGCGGAGGCAACATGGATACCCAAAACTGGGCCCTACGATAAGTTTAGAGCCACTAGGATAAGTCTGTTTGCGCTATTTTGAGTAATTCACTTACGTTTACGTCACTAACCAACAAACCTAGGAGTTGCTCCTATGCAGGCATCGTCATTACGACGGTGCCTTTTTCTTTTTTAAAGGACGTCGTAAGCGTCCAATCCTTAGGTTTTTTACTTCGTGATTGATTAAACGATATGCGGTCTTTGACTAAAGAAAGCCCGTGACCTGTCCCAGCTTGTCTGTTGGACTCTCCATATCCGGAATCTTCTACTTTTAACGTAAGTATTGTACCTGAGCGTCTCGCTTGAATAAGAATGCTCGGTGACGCACTTGCTTCGTTTCCGGCATATTTGAAACTGTTCTCAACCAAAGGCTGCAACAAACCCGTGGGAATGCGCACGTTCAGTAGTTCTTTTGGGACGTCTATCGTCACTGCTACATTTGTATATGAACCTTTTTTCTGAAGCGCGACGTAAGCTTTAAGCTGCTTCTTAACGGCAACAGTTTTTCCAATTGAAAAACTATTCCCCGAACCGCTATAATTTCATCGTCTAAGACGCCAATGTAGCGGACCGTTCTCACTTTTTATAACCGCTAAGCATTCGGGCAACATATTTTCCGATAATGTCGAATTCCAAATTAATGCGATCGCCCAATTTTAAATGATGAAACACCGTGTGCTCATAGGTGTAAGGGATGATGGCAACACTAAAACCTCCCGCTACGGAATCGACTACAGTAAGTGATGTTCCGTTCACCGTAATGGACCCTTTTTCTACCGTAACATTGCCAAGGGATGGGTCGTAGGAAAATGAAAAAATCCACGATCCGTCTTCCTCTTTTATGGAAGTACATTCACCTATTTGATCCACGTGACCCTGAACAATGTGACCATCCAAACGCGCGCCCATCGTCATACACCGTTCAAGGTTTATGGGATCGCCTTCTTGTAAATCCCCAATAGCGGTTTTAGCGATGGTCTCCTCTATGGCCGTTACGCGATAGGTTCGGTCGCCAAAAATTTCTACCACGGTCAAACAAATACCGTTGTGCGCAACACTTTGATCTATTTTTAACTCGCTAGCGAGGTCTGAAGCGACATACAACTCAAGGTTTCCGCCGTTCTTTTCGACCTTAGCAACCGTGCCTAATTTTTCAATAATTCCAGTAAACATGAAGGGTTCTTTGTGGTTGGTTAAAATAGTACATTTGACACTAAATGAATGAAGCAATGAAAATCACCACATACACCCCTGATTACAATGGCAGCATGGCTATTGTTTATAGCGATACAAAAGAACTTTCTCAACATTTAAACCAGGCACAACTCGATCGCGTTAGTGCGCTGGGCGAAAAGTTTGAAGAACAATGGCTGGAAGTTCAAGCAGGCACAGATTCTGCTTGGGTGTATAAGCTAGGAAAGAGCATAGATGCTGATGCGCGTGCAGAAAAGATGCGCCAAGCCGGGAATAAATTGGTCCTTAAGGCGAATGCAGCTCATCTAGACCGCATTGCCATTTTAGGCGCACATGTGCCGCATGTCGCTGAAGGAGCCATCCTGGGCAATTACCAATTCCTCCGCTACTTCTCAGACAGCCATAAACGCAAAAATGCTATGGCCCAATTGTTCGTTTCAAAAGAAGATGAACAAGCGCTAGCTCCTATTACTATTGCGGCCATGGGAACGCTTTTTGCGCGTGAATTGGTCAATACGCCCGTTATCGATTTAACGGCAACTGATCTTGCGAAACAAGCAAAAGAAGCGAGCAAACGTCACGGATTTTCAATAGAAGTGCTCGAGAAAAAACAAATTGAAAGCCTAAAAATGGGCGGTTTGTTGGCCGTTAATTACGGTTCCACAGAGCCTCCCGTTTTCATCATCATGGAGCACAAACCCAAGCACGCTACCAATGAAAAGCCGTTGGTGCTGGTTGGTAAGGGGGTAGTCTATGATACTGGTGGTTTGAGCCTCAAGCCGTCTAACTTCATGGACGATATGAAATCTGATATGGGTGGTGCCGCAGCTGTTATTGGGGCAATGAGCGCGGCCGCAGAAGCCAATCTTCCGGTACACATTATAGGACTCGTTCCTGCTACAGACAACCGCCCCGGGGGCAACGCAGTTACGCCTGGTGACGTTATTACTATTTCGGACGGTACAAGCGTAGAGGTGATGAATACCGACGCCGAAGGCCGATTAATTCTATCGGATGCTTTGGTATATGCCAAACGCTACAATCCCGAATTAGTCATTGACCTCGCTACTTTGACAGGGGCGGCCGCAAGAGCGATAGGTCGCTATGCAATCGTAGGAATGGGTAATGCACCAAAGGAGCGCATGCTAGCGCTTCAAGAAAGCGGCTACCGCACACACGAGCGGGTGGTGGAATTTCCGTTCTGGGATGAATACAAGGATTTACTAAAAAGCCCCATTGCGGATATGAAAAATATCGGTGGCGCCGAAGCCGGAGCCATCACTGCGGGTAAATTCCTAGAGCACTTCACCGATTATCCTTACATTCACTTGGATATCGCTGGCCCCGCATTTTTAAAATCGCGCGCCGGCTACCAAGTCGAAGGCGGAACCGGGATCGGAGTCCGTTTACTTTTTGACTTCATAAACAACCTGAAGTAACACTATGAGTGACGCTAAAGAAAATACACCGAACAAACCCAATACTCCCGAAGGCCAGAATAAAGACGGCAATGAACGGAGAAGAAGTCGTGGCGGTAGAAATAGAAACCGTAACCGCGGTAAAAAGGAAGGCGAAGGTCAGGCGGCATCAAGCGATCCCGCAAAATCAGGTGAGGTAAAAGCTTCAGAAAGCGGCGCGAAGGAAGAAAGTGCCGGAGAAAATAGGAATAACCGTGGCCGTAACCGTAATAACCGAAACAAACGCCGCGAAGGAAAAGATGTAAAAGCGTCTCCTGTTAGTGAAGACGTTCAATCGGAATATGACTTGCAGAAGGACCTGTACGACATCAATTTTTCTGCGAGTTCCAATACAGCCGTGTATGAAGAAACGGTTTTAGAAAAGCCGGTGATTGGAATTACCTGTGGCGATTTAAATGGAATCGGCATGGAGGTTATCATTTCGATGCTGGAGGATACCCGAATTGCAGAGCTGTGCACGCCAGTGGTATTTGCCTCGAGTAAATTGGCTTCCTACCATAGAAACGCCATCGACAAACGCGACTTCCAGTTTAATCTTTGCGATACCATCGAGGATATTAGAGAAGACAAAAACAATCTTGTGTTGAGTTGGGACGACAATGTCGAAATCACTTTAGGCGTACCCACAGATGTTAGCGGCGCTTATGCGCTAAAAAGTATTGACGCAGCTATTGAAGCTGCAAAAGGCGGGAAAATTCACGCCCTACTTACTGCACCCATCAATAAACACAATATCGCAGCGAACGTCGAAGGATTCTCCGGTCACACCGGTTATCTAGCGCAACACTTTGGCAATGACGTCCTCATGATATTATCGTCGGACCAATTAAAAGTCGCTACAGTTACAGGCCATGTGCCTATTTCTAAGGTGGCAGAGGAACTAACAGAAATTTCCATAAGCAGCGCCATTGAGCGCTTAACGAGCAGTTTGAAGCGCGATTTTAAAATCGTAAAACCACGTATTGCCGTATTGGGGCTGAACCCACATGCCGGCGAAATGGGTACCATAGGAACAGAAGAACGAGAAATCATTCGACCTGCAATCGAGAAAGCGCAAAACAACGGTGCGATCGTTAAGGGACCGTTCCCAGCAGACGGCTTCTTTGGACAAGGATTTGAGTCAAAATTTGATGCTGTTTTAGGCATGTACCATGACCAGGTATTGGTTCCCTTTAAATCTTTAGCCATGGGTAGTGGAACTAATTTCACTGCTGGACTCGATATTGTGCGTACCTCTCCCGATCATGGAACAGCGATGCACCTGGCCGGTAAGGGCAAGGCAGATGCTACTTCCATGAGAAATGCACTCTATACTGCCATCGATGTTCACCATGCGCGTCAGGCGTATGATGAAATGACAAAAGACCCGCTAAAAAAACAAAAAGAGAAGAGTTAGAAGTTTTCAACAATTTCGATATCTTTGCCCGCTCATTCAGTGATACTTGACCTGTGAAAAAACGCGATTTTGACATTGCCTTTAGAGGCTTAGCGTTAGGACCGCACGAGTTTCAGTATGATTTGGATGATACGTTCTTTACACTCTTTGAATATTCAGACTACCAGGGTTTAATTGGAAAGGCTGAGCTAATGATGTTGAAAAGTGAAACAGTTCTAGATTTAGAATGGCGCTTCACTGGAAACATTGAAGCACCTTGCGACGTTACAAATGAAGTGTACACGCAGGCACTTACGAATAGCTTTGCAATGCAGATTAAGTTCGGCGATGAATACAACGATGAAAATGAGGAGCTCCTCATTTTACCGCACGGTGACTATAAGTTTAACGTAGGTCAAATGATCTACGAACTAGTAGTTCTCAGTATTCCATCGAAGCTCTTAGGCCCAAATGCTGGCAGCGGTCTTGAAGATTTCATTGAAGAGGAAGAAGACGAAAAAGAAGAAAAGACAGATCCTAGATGGGATCAACTAAAAAACTTGTTGAATAAATAATTAAGTAGAGATGGCACATCCTAAACGCAGACAGTCGAGCACGAGAAGAGATAAGCGTAGAACACACTACAAGGCAGCTGATCAGCAACTGGCTATCTGTCCAACCACTGGTGAAGCACACCTGTACCACCGCGCACATTGGCACGAGGGTAAGTTGTACTACAAGGGTAAAGTAGTTATGGAAAAGGCGTAAGCCATTCTATAAAACATTGATTGTTAAAAAAGTAGCTCAATTTTGGGCTACTTTTTCTTTTTTAACCCCCTCTAAGTGTTCCGGGGGGCCTATTTTAGCCCCCACAAGTGAAGAAACCATGAAAGCAGCAATCACCGCTATTGGCGGATATGTTCCAGAATATGTGTTGACCAACGATGAGTTGGCGACCATGGTCGATACGAATGATGAGTGGATTACCACTCGCACGGGCATCAAAGAACGTCGTATTCTTAAACCCGAAGAAGGCATGGGAGCTTCTTACCTTGCTATTAAGGCCGTTGAAGCAATGAAGGAGGAATACGGTGTTACTGTAGATGATGTAGACCTTGTTATCCTAGCTTCTGTAACCCCTGATATGCCGGTTGCTATTACCTCCGCCTATATCGCACAAGAAATCGGCGCGACAAACGCTTATGCTTTCGACTTGCAGGCCGCCTGTTCTTCCTTTCTTTATGCCGTGAGTAACGCTGCTGCATACATTGAAAGTGGTAAGTATAAGAAGGTGCTGGTCGTTGGTTCTGATGTAATGAGCTCTATTGTAGACTATACCGATCGAACCACGTGTATTCTTTTCGGAGACGGTTGTGGTGTGGCTTTGATGGAGCCAAACGAAGAAGGCTTGGGGGTTCAAGATGAAATTCTACGCACTGATGCCTCAGGTCGTGACTTCTTGCGTATTGAAGCAGGGGGATCTTTCCTGCCTCCATCACACGAAACCATTGATAATAAGCAACACGCCATTCGACAAGAAGGTCAAAGTGTATTTCGTTTCGCAGTGAGCCGGATGGCCGATACTTCTGCAGAACTGCTCGAAAAAAATGGCCTAACCGGAGAGGATGTCGCGTATTTAGTGCCGCATCAAGCAAATCTCAGAATAATAGACGCGACAGCGCGTAGAATGGAATTGACCAAAGAAAAAGTGGTCGTCAACATTCAAAAATACGGCAACACTACATCTGCAACCATTCCTCTGGGAATGTGGGACTACCGGGATAAATTCAAGAAAGGAGATAACATCTTCTTCGCTGCATTTGGCGGTGGGTTTACTTGGGGTGCCATGTGGGTAAAATGGGCCATCGATAAAAAATAACTCGTAACTTCATATTCCTAAATACATTTAAAATGGACTTGAAAGAAATCCAGGCGCTCATCAAATTTGTCGCCAAAAGTGGTGCTCAAGAAGTGAGCTTAGAAACAGAAGATTTCAAGATTAATATTAAAACTGGGCCAGATGCCAGCGACCAGCCAACGTACGTTCAGGCCGTGGCACCTCAGCAAATGCCGGCAGCTGCGCCAGCCGTTACTCCTGTCGAAGCTGCGCCAACCGTACCAGCGGAAGTCGATGACAGCGCCAACTACATTACGATCAAATCGCCAATGATCGGTACGTTCTACCGCACACCATCGCCTGATCAAGATGCGTTCGTAAAAATTGGCGATTCCATCAAACCAGGTGATGTACTTTGTATCGTCGAGGCGATGAAGCTTTTCAATGAAATTGAAAGTGAGGTCAGCGGTAAAATTGTCAAGATTCTTGTTGACGACAAGACACCTATAGAATACGACCAGCCATTATTCTTGGTTGATCCTTCTTAATTCATTTTAAACCTACCAGGTTATGTTTAAGAAAGTACTCATTGCCAACCGTGGTGAGATTGCCCTTCGCGTCATTCGCACGTGTAAAGAAATGGGCATTAAAACGGTTGCTGTTTATTCGACGGCAGATGCCGATTCATTGCATGTTCGCTTTGCGGATGAAGCGGTCTGTATCGGACCTGCAGCATCGTCAGAAAGCTACTTAAGTATCCCAAACATAATTTCTGCCGCAGAAATAACAAACGCGGATGCCATCCACCCGGGATACGGGTTTTTAAGTGAAAATGCTAAATTCTCTAGAATTTGTGCAGAGCACGGGATCAAATTTATTGGTGCTACGGCTGAGCAAATAGATAAAATGGGAGACAAAGCGACGGCTAAGGAAACCATGAAAGAAGCTGGTGTACCGTGTGTACCAGGATCTGAAGGTATTCTTGAATCGCTCGAGCATGCGCGTAAAACCGCAAAAAAAATTGGCTACCCCGTAATGATGAAGGCGACCGCCGGTGGTGGCGGTAAGGGTATGCGTGCCGTATTTGCCGAAAGTGAGCTTGAAGGAGCTTGGAAAAGTGCACGAAGAGAATCTGCTGCTGCCTTCGGTAACGACGGTATGTACATGGAAAAACTTATCCTTGAGCCACGTCACATCGAGATCCAAGTCATTGGTGATAGTTACGGTAAAGCATGTCATTTATCGGAGCGTGATTGTTCCGTTCAGCGCCGTCATCAGAAGTTGGTCGAGGAAACTCCCTCGCCATTCATGACCGATAAACTGCGCAAGAAAATGGGCGATGCCGCTGTCAAGGCTGCAGAATTCATTGCGTATGAAGGAGCTGGAACAGTAGAATTCCTAGTGGACAAAGACCGCAATTTCTACTTCATGGAAATGAATACGCGTATTCAAGTTGAGCATCCTATCACTGAGCAAGTGGTTGGCTTCGATTTGATTCGTGAGCAAATTAAAGTCGCCGCGGGCGAAAAAATATCAGGCAAGAATTACTTCCCGGAAATGCACAGTATTGAAGTGCGCATCAATGCGGAAGACGCCTTCAACGATTTTCGACCATGCCCAGGTAAGATTGGATCATTCCACGCGCCGGGTGGTCACGGTGTTCGCCTAGATACGCACTGCTACAGTGGGTATATTATTCCACCTTTTTACGATTCGATGATCGCAAAACTCATAGTTACGGCGCGAACTCGTGATGAAGCTATAGTTAAGTTACAGCGTGCCTTGGACGAATTTGTTATTGAAGGGATTAATACAACGATTCCCTTCCATCAGCAGTTATTGCGCGATGAGAATTTCCGCAAAGGCGTTTACACCACGAAGTTTATGGAAGACTTCGAATTGGTTAAAGACTAAAGAAACTTTGATTTATAAAAAAACCCGGCGCGATGCGCCGGGTTTTTTTTGTGGCCGCCATTTTTTTTGCCGGTTAAAACAATTTCCGCGGGGCGTGACAATAGGGAGTGCCTCCTTTATTGTCATAATAATCCTGGTGGTAATTTTCCGCCGAATAGAAGGTTGCCGCAGGTAATATCTCGGTTGCTACGTCGTAACCCTTGGCCTCAAGCAGTCCAACTAATTTTTCGGAAACCTCTCGCTGCGCTTGATCCTGGAAGAAAACAGCACTGCGGTATTGTGGACCTATATCAGGACCCTGTCCATTGCGCTGTGTGGGGTCGTGCGTTTCAAAAAACACACGAGCTATCTCTTCAAAGGATACCTGCGCGGGATCGAATACTACATGCACCGCCTCATAATGCCCTGTGCGTTTGCTGCACACCTCGCGGTATGTTGGATTCTTCACCATGCCACCAGTATAACCGCAAGTAGTGGCTAGTACGCCGGGTATTTTTTGCAGGTAAAATTCTGTTCCCCAAAAACAGCCGGATGCCAAGACGGCTACTTCCTGTCCTTCTGCGGGTGCGGGTATGGTGGCCATCGCATATGCATCGCTCATCTTCTTATTGGTTTGTGCCGTACAGCTCGCGGTGAGTGCGAACAAGGCCATTGCTATTGCTTTAAATCTCATACTTAAGTAACGCAAAAACAGCACCGGTGTTTTTGACGACAGTCATCCTTCGAGAAAATTATCCGATGAAGCCCCTTTTTACTAGTATTTCGGCAATCTGAACCGTGTTTGTCGCGGCGCCTTTTCGGAGGTTGTCGCTAACGATCCATAAATTCAGGGCGTTGTCTGTGGTGAAGTCGCGGCGCAATCGGCCCACAAAGACATCGTCCTTTCCCTCCGCCATAAGAGGCATGGGATAGGTATTGAATTCCGGTCTGTCTTGAAGCGTAACCCCAGGCGTTTCCTTCAATACTTTCCGCACGTGTTCTAGTGTGAATTCCCGCTCAAATTCCACGTTGACACTTTCACTGTGGCCACCCTGAACAGGGACGCGTACTGCGGTCGCCGAGAGTTTTATACCTGCATCGCCAATGATTTTGACGGTTTCCTGGGTCATTTTCATTTCCTCCTTTGTGTAATCGTTTTCGAGGAAAATATCGCAATGCGGTATGCAATTTCGATCAATTTTATAGGGATAAACCATCTGAGGGTCTTTCCCGTTGCGTTCACCTTCAAGCTGGTCAACAGCCCCTTTGCCTGTTCCTGTAACGCTTTGGTAGGTACTCACGATCACTCGCTTCGCGCCAAAAGCTTGATGGAGTGGGTGGAGTGCCATAACTAACTGGATCGTCGAACAGTTGGGGTTCGCGATGATGTAATCTTCTGCGGTCAGTTTATCCGCATTAATTTCAGGTACAATCAACTTTTTATCGGGGTCCATACGCCATGCACTGGAATTGTCAACGACACGCGTTCCGGCAGCGGCAAATTTTGGCGCCCACTCGAGCGAGGTTTCGCCTCCGGCAGAGAAAAGTGCTACATCAGGTGCCGCAGCAACGGCCGCCTCCAGGCTTTGAATGGTCCAATCGCGACCACCGAATTGGACCGATTTCCCAACGCTGCGCTGCGACGCCACAGGAATAAGTTCCGTAACTGGGAAGCTGCGCTCTGCCAATACTTTCAAAATAATCTGGCCTACCATACCTGTAGCGCCAACAACTGCAATTCTCATAAAAATTGACTTAACTTAAATAGTACTCCGCAAAGCTACTTCTAAACTGCCTTATGTTCACCGACTTGTTTCGTAGTGCACTAACGCTCTGTTTTTGCCTCATTTTTAACGCGGCCCAAGCCCAATTCTATGCGCTTTTTGATTCATTAACCGCTTACCACACCGATTGGGAGGGCGATACTGCCTGGATGCAATTTTCTTCCGAAGGAATGAGAAGCGCTGCGCCAGCTGCGGGTTCTTTGGAATGGCGACGAGAAAGTCGCGCCGCAGTCTTGGGGGTGTGGACCTTAAACATACAGATGGATTTTAATCCGTCCAGCGCCAATTATTGCAGCTTTCGCTTTATGGAGTCAAGTTTCGGCTATTACGCCATACAACTCTCGGGTTCGAGCAGCGATGACCTCTCTTTCGTACTGCACACGGCAGAAAAGGATACCATACTCGCTGCAATTTCAGGATACGTCAACAATAGTGCGGTAAACGTTGCACTTCGTATTGAACGGGACAGCAACTACACCTTTCACATTTATGACGCGGATTCTCTTTTATTCAGCACCACCGATAGTACCCTACGTTCCTCAAAAAGTCTGAGCGTGCAGTGCACGTATTCCTCAAGCCGTGTGGATAAATTTTTGTTTTCAACATTACGTGCGGATGGACATGCCTTTCGTGATACCGTTGCACCGAAATTGCTGAACATTGACGTTTTAACGCCGCAAACACTGCGGCTCCATTGGTCCGAACCGACTCTTCCCCCGCCAGGAAGTTTAAATGGTGTAATCGCTCGTTCAGCGCAAGGGGCGCCTCTGGACACCGCATTGTTTCCCTACCTCAGCGAATATTATTGGGACATCACCTTCCTAAGACCCCTAGCCTTGGGGCAAGTTTGGATTGAAATCCCAATGGCTACTGATACAGCAGGTAACCTGTTGTTCTTCGCACTAGATTCTGTTCAACTAAATTACCCAACCCGCCAAAGCGTGCAAATTCTAGGCATCCACCAAATCGAAGGTAATGACGGAGACTACTTTATCGCCTACAGTCCCGTAGCCATGCCCGCGGCAGAATTGGTGCTCATCACGGAAAGTGGTGTCAAAAAAGCATACGATTGTCCCCTCGATTCTGGCCTTCACCGCTACGGCGTTGGCTTAAATGCAACATTCATTCTTGGATTTTCTATGCCCGATAAAGGCGTACTCATCCTTAAAAACGAGGGCATTCTTGTCGCTGTTCAACCGTACCATTTTCCCTATGCCCCGCACGAATCTTTCGGGGATTTTCTTCTTGTCGCTGATTCCATCACCTACACCAACGCCCAATGGCGCATAACCTCCACCCAAACGTCTGTTTCCGGACCAATTCCACCCAAAAACCTTCCTAAAAACCCACCTAAGGCTCTTTTCGGGGGTGAAAACGGTAAAAACTACGTCCAATTTTCCCATTCACTCTATCCCTACCTCCACATGCTTCTCCCGCATCTCGCAGACCAATGGCAGCCGGAAGCGCCTTACCTTTTGCCTGTACAACAAACTACACTGCCCCCTTTACTCGGGGACTCATCCCTCGCGCTTTTAGCACATACCTATCCAGATTCAGGAAAAATTTTCATCAATGAAGTGCATCCTTCGCCAGACCAATTGGACGAATTCATAGAATTAGTCTCTACCAGTGACCGACCACTGCGACTAGACCCGCTTCGACTAATAAAAACAACGGCCGCAGGGACCTCCGCCTACCGTTTCTTCACCACCCCGCCTTCGTTCTGTGCTCTACCAGTGCCTCTATTTCCGCTTTTAGCTCCGCACCAACTTCGCGCTTTCCCTAGTCCTACCGCACTGCCGAACGACAGTACCTCGCTACTGCTCCAAACCACTGATGCGCAAACCCTGGACCAACTCAACTACACGCCGTGGGATGCTCCCCTCGAACACCGCAGTTGGGAACGCATTTCCCTTCTAAGTTCCGGACGTACGCCATCGAATTGGGTACCGCATCATGCACGTTGGTGTTGTCCCACTGAAGCCTCGCCCAATGAAAAAAACAGTTGTTCCTTCCCCGCAACACCTCCCGATTTCAATGCACACCTTCAACGTACCCACCTCAGCTACGATCTCAACCATTACCTCCCTTCAACCGACCTATGGGTATCCATGGCGGCCGGGGAGATCCTTTCCCTTCGGCTTCTAGACCGCTCCGGCCGCCCCCTCACTCAATGGCTTTCTTATGAGGGCATCTCCGGCAGAAACCCCATAGGTATTGGTCCCTACTTATGGAACGAAAGCCCCTTAGAAACAGGTATTTATACACTTCAAGTCCGGCTCAAAAAATCTTCTTTAGTGCGTATAAAAAATCTACCGTTATCAATCTACAATCCGTAATTTTCGCTCAATTAAATACCCAAATGGATAAAGAAGCCAAAATAGTGGCGTTTGATCCGAACGAACCGGCATTAAACACCCATCTATTCGGTCTGCCTTTCGATGCAGACGAATGCGACATTCATGTTTTTCCAGCGCCTTGGGAGGTGACTGTGAGTTATGGAGCAGGAACTGCTGAAGGTCCCGCGGAAATTGAGGTGGCCTCCGCGCAGGTGGACCTGTTCGATGAACAGTTTCCCAACGGCTGGCAGCGGGGCATCTGGATGCACCCCATCGACGAAGCATGGGCAGAAACCAGTGCGAACCTGCGTGAAAAAGCCTCTCAATATTTGACGGCATACGAACAAGACGATGTTAGTGACCTAGAGTTGCGTTTGCTCGACGAGATCAATGATAAATGCGGACATTTCCACCGTTGGGTTGAAAAGAATGTAAGCCAATTATTGGCAAAAGACCGTCGTGTCATCCTTTTAGGCGGCGACCACAGTACATCCTTAGGTTCCTTGCGCGCTCACAAAGCGAAGTATGGCAGCTTTGGTATACTGCAGATTGATGCGCATGCCGACCTCCGGAATGCTTACGAAGGCTTCACCTATTCGCACGCGAGCATTATGTACAATGCCTTAAATGAGGGCTTGACGGACCAATTGTGCATCGTCGGATTACGCGATTACTGCCACGCGGAAGCTACCATGATTGAAAAGGACCAGCGCATTACTGTGCATACCGACAGGGCAATGAACCAGCAACTTTTTGCGGGGAGTAATTGGGCTGCCGTAAGCGCAACGATTGTCGCGGACTTGCCACAGCATGTGTATTTAAGTGTGGATATAGACGGGCTTGATCCTTCCCTCTGTCCCGGAACGGGTACGCCAGTTCCCGGGGGCTTATCAATGGCCCAATTTCTTCACCTCATTGATGCCGTTCTCGCCTCTGGTCGTAAAATAATTGGCGCCGATTTAGTCGAGGTAGTTCCTGGTGAAAATCAATGGGATGCCAATGTTGGTGCTCGTGTATTATATGCCTTATCCCACCGCCTTTCCTAGTCGCATATTCGCCTAAAACCACGTACCTTTGTTGAAATTATTTTAAGCACATTGCTATGAAATTCGGTGTAATCACCTTCCCAGGGTCAAACTGTGACCAAGACATGATATATGTACTCGGAACCATTATGGGGCATGAAACGGTCAACTTATGGCACAAAGACACGGACCTTCAGGGCGTGGACTGTGTAGTGTTGCCGGGCGGGTTCTCCTATGGAGATTACCTCCGTTCTGGGGCCATCGCAAAAATGAGTCCGATCATGGGCAGTGTAGTTGAATTTGCAAATAACGGCGGCTACGTTTTGGGCGTCTGTAATGGGTTCCAAATCCTTACAGAAAGTGGATTGTTGCCTGGTGCGCTCCGTCACAACGATAGTCACAAGTTCATTTGTAAAAACGTATTCATCAAACCCGTTTCTAAATCGGCAGGTATAAGTGCTGACCTAGATCATACGCGCGGTTATAAAATCCCAATCGCCCACGGTGAGGGGAATTATTATTGTTCGCAAGAAACGCTTGCAGAATTAAAGGCGAACGACCAGATCCTTTTCCAATACAGCACTGCTGAAGGGGAAGTTGGACCTGCAGTTAATCCAAACGGCGCGATAGAGAACATCGCAGGGGTTTCTAACGCAGCAAAAAATGTTTTCGGCATGATGCCTCACCCAGAACGCGCAGCAGATGCAGAGCTCAAGAATGAGGACGGATTGGAATTATTTAAAAGCATGATAGCGCATATGGTTGTCGCGTAATCGTTACAAAATTTTAAGCATTAAAAACCCCCGGAGCTTTCGCTCCGGGGGTTTTTGTTTTATCGCAACGCTGTTGCTTAGTGCAGTACTATTGCTTCATTCTCTATACCTGAATCGGTAATAATCTGGAGTACATAAGTGCCGCGCGCCCAATTCTCAACATCAAGATTGGCTTCACCGCTTATTCTTCCGTTGTACACCAATCGGCCTGCAGCATCTAATAACCGAACGACTGCCGATCCTTCAATTCTGATAGTCAAAACTTTTTGCGCTGGATTTGGGTAGACACTCCATCCCGAAGTTAACGCCTCATCGAATCCAATATTCACCACGCTATACACATCCGACACATTTGAACATAGAATATTGGAGAAAATTCGAACATAATAATCTCCGTTTGATTGCGGTAAGAAGGTTGCGCCAGTTGCTCCGCTGATGGGATCCATATTCGCGTCTAACCATTCATAGGTAAATGTACCTGCTGGTGTAGCCGCTTCTAACTCACCTGTCGTGTTTTGCGATACGGTAGGCTTACCGGGCGCAGGTTGTACACTGATCGCACGTTGCTTCGTCTTAGAACAGCCTGTAGTTGCATCGGTATAGGTATAATACACCCAGTGAGACCCCACGCCCGCTGTTGACGGATAGATGCTGTCGTTAACAATTCCGGAACCGCTGTATACGCCACCCAAAGGCTGCCCTCCTGAAAGCAACTGCGGTCCGTCCAATTCACACACATACCCTTGTGACCCAAGCGTTACCGAAGGTAAACTGTTTACCGTCAAGGTTAATGAATCGGCTACGGAAGGATTGGCAACACAATCGTCCGAACTTAACATTTCTACTTTAAGTACATCGTTGTTCACGAAGGTTCCGCTATAGGTGAATGTATTGCTCGATACCACAGTACCGTTGAGTATCCAATTAATGGTTGGATTCAAACCTCCATTCGTTGGTGTTGCGGTAAATGTTGCACTATCTCCATTACATAAAGTTGTAGAACCCGAGGTCGTTAAAATTATGTCCGCGACTGGAGCGCTGACGATCGTAACGTAGTTAGGCATCACCACGGAATCTACCCCTGCGGCATTTGATACTACCAATTTTACATCATATGTTCCAGGCGTAGAATAGGTCACCACTGGATTTGCTGAAGTACTTGTGCTTGGTGTACCGCCCTGGAACGACCACAAGCGGGCCGATGCTGTAGGTGCAGTATAGTCATAAAACTGAAGGGCCTTTCCTGTACAGCCTGCAGTATCGCCCGTGAAAGCAGCTACAGGTGGTAATTGTGCTTGTCCAGAAATATTTATGTTGTCTAAATAGATGTTATTTCCATAGCCATTTACGGCTACAAATTTTATGCGAACGCCAGACGAACCGCTGTACGCATCTAAATCAATGGTTGGACAACTTACAGAAGAAGAACCGTGGCACCAATACGTAGAATCGGCGGGCACAAAGGCGGATGTTACTGCGCCAGCAGTAGTAAAGCTCACATCTGATCCGTCATAGCCAGCTACTAAATCCCAAGTTGATCCACAATCATCACTTACATATACCTTCAAACTATCCTTATAACCACTAGAGTAGTAGGCCGATGCATATTCGAATTCAAGGTTGATCAAAGTATCGTTCGAAAAATCGAGTGAGGGACTAATCAATTCGTCCAGCGCACCCGTACTGCTGTAAGAATAATGGTTCACCGTCATAGCCGTATTTCCTGGACTCGTGCCGTTTACTGCAGCAGAAGCCCATGTAATGCCCGCATCTGGATTGGCAATTTCCCAACCGGAGAGGCCCGATTCAAAATCTTCTGTAAACGGCAAAGGCGCACCACCGACCCCTAAAATCTGGAATGCCGTCGTATCGTCTGTACCGTAATTGTTGCTTACCGTCAACGTAACCGAATACGCTCCAGTTGATGAGAAAAGTACTTTAGGGTATTGCGAACTGTCGTTAGTCCCGCCCACAAAGTTGTACGTAGAAGGAGAGATTTGCCAGTGCCAAGCTGTTGGTAATCCTCCTGACAAATCCGTTAAGGAAATGGTATCTCCTAAGGAGCACGTTGCCAATGGGTCTGCAGTAAATGAAGCTATAGGTGCTGTCGTAAAGCCGCTCATTAGCGGACTCTGCCAAACGCCACGACCATACGTTCCAATACGTATTAGTGCATCGTCTTCATAGACCTCTATATCGGAGATGATGACATTAGGCAAGTTTTTATTGAAGCTTATCCAGGACGGAAAATTGGAGCTCGTGTAATACATTCCTATATCCGTGCCGACATAAATACCGTCGCTTGACCCGCCTTCAAAAGCCACTGCAGTTGCCGGTACATTTGGCAAGCCTGAACTAAGATTGGTCCATGTTGAACCTGCATTGAAAGACTCCATAACCTTTTTATTACCGGCATAGCCGCTAATGGAAATAACGATGTGATCCTCATCGTCTGGATCAATGGCCACACCTGAAATATTGTTCGGCGAAGGACTCATTGAGCCGGACGGTGTAATGCTAGACCAACTGCTTCCTCCATTCGTTGAGCGGAAAATATTGCTATTGATGAGCGCGTAGATATAGTTTGTGTTCGAAGGTGCCACTTCAAATTCGTCAATATTAGAATTTCCACTAATGTTATTTGAAGACGTTGCCGCCCACGAACCGCCTGCATTGGTTGATTTCCATATTTTCTTAAACCCTGCGTAAATAGTATTCGTGGTGACTGGATCAACATTGAACGGCGTTACCCAATTTCCAGATCCTGCTACCGAAAGCGTGTTGATAGAACTGAAGAATGCACCCCCATTCGTACTCTTGTAGAAATCTCCATAATAAATGGAGGTATACATCAGATTGTCGTTCACGGCATCTACGCCGTTGTCCATTCCATCGCCGCCGGTAGCTCTCGACCAATTCATAGTCGAGCTTCGTAAATGTGATCCGTTATCTTGAGCACCTGCCAATACGACTGAAGTATCTGAAGTGCTTTGACTAATCTTATAGTACTGTGTGATGTTCATGCCATAAATCAAGTCATCCCATGATGCGCCTGCATTACTGGTTTTGAATACACCACCATCAGTAGCCGCATAAAGTTCAGATGTTCCTGGTCTAAAATCAGCGTGATGATGATCGGCATGAACAAATGGCGTAGACCCGGCGCCATACCAATGACCCACGCAACTCCAATTGGCTCCGCCATTGGTTGACTTCCAGATATTGACCCCACCGACGTAAACCGTGTTTTCTGAATTAGGGTCACATGCAATGGTTAAATCATACCAGGCTTGACCGCCGGAACCGGTCCCCGTGTTTGACCAGCCCATGATATTAGGTGTGGAGCTCATTAAAGTCCAGTTCGAGCCGCCATTAGTAGAACGGTATAAACCGCCAAAACCATAATTTGACGAACCGTAAACTAGATAAACTTTACCCGGTGTTGCACTCACAGCCACTTCACAACGGTATTTTCCATTTGTGGGTAGACCACTCGTCATTTGCGTCCATGTATCGCCCGCATCGGCTGAACGATATAATTTTGGGCTTGAGCCACTTGTAGTAGCAAAAACCGTATCTCCATGGCCCATGCGCATTCCGTAGAAGGATCCGCTTTGTTCTAATGTAAAGTTTTGACCGTAGTTGGTACTGCGATAAATCCCTCCGTTAGTCGCAGCAATTACAATGTGTGTGCTATCTGGATGGACTACAATACGTGCTATGCGGTAATTTTGAGAGGTCGACCATGAAAGCGAAGTACTGTTCCAAGTGATTCCACCGTCCGTAGATTTCAGAAGGCCAAAGCTGTAGGTATCTGCAGCATCGCGATCACCTGTTGCTAGATACATTGTATCAGGATGCAAGGGATCAATAGCTAGATCGCTGACCCCTAAGTTCGTAAGTTCGTCTGTGAATGTTGTCCAACTCTGGCCGTCATCATAACTCACCCACAAGCCTCCTGCGGGAGCACCTGCATAGATGGTATCGTGGTGGTTAGGGTGAAAAGCAACTCCATTTATTCGGCCGATTCCATTATTTGCTGGCGCATTAAACGGACCCATTGAAGACCATTCGCCATACTCTGTCGTGGAAGATGCTTGTTGCTGCTGAATGGCTTGATACAAAACCGATGGATGCGGACGTACACCCGTTTCACCGACACGCTGGCCCATCATATATTCCCAACGCTTGAACTGCTTCCAGCCGTGTCCTTTTTCGTAAGGTTTACCGTCAAATTCGGCATTAAATTTTTCGACGACAGTATGGAAGTTCACGCGGTAATCCTGCATGGCTTCCACCCATGTCATGTTTTCAATCTCGCTAGTAGTCAGCGTGTTAGACGCGCGGTCTTGAGCAGTGGCGAAAAGGGCAGTGGCAGAAAAGGTAAACGATAGTAAAAGTTTACGTAGCATAGGGGTGTGTTAAGGACCCTAAAGCTACAAAAATTGGGCCTTACTTTTCCTCCGGATGCGCAGTAGACAAAAGGCAAAGCTCATTGAGCTGTGCTTCGTCGATGGTTGCCGGGGCATCAATCATCACATCGCGGCCCGCATTATTCTTCGGGAACGCAATGAAATCACGGATGACTTCCGCGCCGCCTAAGATGGCCACTAGTCGGTCAAAGCCGAAAGCGAGACCACCGTGAGGAGGAGCACCATATTCGAAGGCACTCATCAAGAATCCGAACTGCTTCTCTGCTTCTTCCTTGCTAAATCCTAACAAGTCAAACATGCGGCTTTGTAGCGCACGATCGTGAATACGTATGGATCCGCCACCGATTTCATTTCCATTCAATACAAGATCGTATGCGTTTGCACGAACGTTCCCCGGATCGGTATCAATGAGGGCAATATCTTCCGGTTTTGGTGAGGTAAAAGGATGGTGCATTGCGTGGTAACGCTCAGTTTCATCGTCCCATTCTAAAAGTGGGAAATCCATCACCCATAGCGGTGCGAATTCTTCTGGGTTACGAAGGTCCATTTCCTCTGCGATGTGAAGACGCAATTCAGAAGTTGCCTTGCGCGTCAAACGCTCTTCACCTGCCAAAATCAGGATCAAATCGCCTGGCTTAGCATCAGCAGCCTTC